>ENA-OPXG01000005-OPXG01000005.1-human-gut-metagenome-genome-assembly--contig:-NODE-5-length-236358-cov-11.101378_pt1 | contig 236358 bp, 206 predicted proteins | sample MGYA00241519_ERZ502030 | MGnify/ENA primary metagenome ERZ502030 (study PRJEB25962, sample SAMEA2041937) | human gut metagenome | biome: human gut; feature: human-associated habitat; material: faeces...
AACAGCGGAAGCCATAGAAACCGGAGAAACGGGAAAGGGCGAGCCGCAGACTGCGTTTGCCAAGATGAAAGCTTTTGTCCGCAAGGCTGTCGACTGCTGCATTGAGTAAGACGACGGAAAATTATTGCTGTTCATAACAAACATCCCCGAAAACCAAGCTCCGGGGATGTGTTGTGTATAATGAAATGAGTGGTTTTAATAAGAACTGACGAAACTTTTTCGTGCTGCGAGAAGCGGCGCTGCCAATTCTTTTGCGTTATGCTCCTTTTCCTTAGCCGTAATGAATTTATTCATCTCAGCCTTAAAAAATTTAACGCCTTTGTTTTTGTTAATCTGCTGATATTTGTCAGCCGCCATGTTAACGCAATCCTGATGCGAGGTTCGCAGCCCCTGCCCCGCGTTAAATTTCGCAACCTGTGCATTTAGAGCAACGACCAAATCATTGTCCCGCACATTTTGCAGGCGGTTTTTCAGGGTATCTTTATCCATTGTTTTGTCCAACAATTCAAAGATATCTTGTGACGAACGGCACCCTTCCAGCGAGGCGACAAACTCTTTTCCGTTCAGTTCTTTCTTAACTTCCTTGCTCATGGCCAGCTCCTCCTATAATAATTTTCTTCTGTTTATATTTGGAGTATAGCAGAATTTTGTCCGCTTGGCAAGGGATTTTGTTACCAAAATGTCATATTTTTAACGGCTGAGGGTTAAAAAATATCTTGACAGCATTTTCAAAGGTGAGAGGAGGCTTTTCAGTGGTTGCGGGTCAAAAAATATCTTGACAGCATTTTCAGGTTTGCGGCGGCAGAACCGAACGGAATCAGCAGCGTTTCTGCTTCATCTATAAGATTTCCGGCAATCCTGCGGGCTTTTTCCACGCCGTAAATGCTGACAAAATTCAGCTTGTGCTGCGCCTTGTCTTTTTTCAGCGTTTTGCCGACCAGCTTTTCATCGCCTTCAACATCAAGTATGTCGTCGGTTATCTGGAATGCGATTCCCAGATTGCGGGAAAAGCGTACCAGCGTTTCGCGTTCGGCGGCAGACGCTCCGCCAAGAACGGCGCCGGCTTCGCACGGATACCGCAGCAGGCAGCCGGTTTTTAACTCTTCCGTATGGCGGATAATGGCTTCGGGATTGGCAAAATCCTGATGAGAATCGGTGTACAAATCCAAAACCTGTCCGGAAATCATCCCGTTAAACGCACCGGCGGCACGCGACAACAGAAGCGTCAGTTCAACTTTTTTCGCATCGGAAACCGGCGCCGTGTTCAGAATTTCAAACGCGTAAGTCAGCAGCCCGTCGCCGGCAAGTATCGCCGTCGCTTCGTCAAAAGCCCGATGACAGGTCGGCTTACCGCGGCGCAGGTCGTCGTTATCCATCGCCGGCAAATCGTCATGTATCAGGGAATAGGTGTGAAGCATTTCCAACGACGCGGCAACAGGAAACGCCGTTTCATAATCCACGCCGAACAGCCCGGCCGTTTCATGCAGCAAAAACGGGCGCAGACGCTTGCCACCATTCAGAATACTATAACGCATCGCAGCAACGGCCTTCTGTTCCGGAGCTTCGGATACAGGAAAATAAGTTTCGAGTTTTTGATTAAACTTTCGGGTATAAGCGGATAAAACGGTTTCAATTTCAGTCATGGCAGTTCCGATAACAGTTACGATTTCAAGCATTTTCCCTTTTTATTATGAGAAGAGAATGTTTTCCTGACGAGAGAAGCGGCGAATCTATCAACCCTCTGCATTATCCAACGGTACCGTGGACAAAGTGCCGTCTTTGCTGATTTCGATTTTTTCCACTTTCAGGGCGGCGGCGGCAAGCCGGTCGGAACAAAGCTTTTTCAGCGCAACGGCCTTTTCATAGGCAGCGACGGCGTCGTCCAGCTTTATGCGTCCGCTTTCCAGTTCGCGGACAATGGATTCAAGCTTTGCCAGAGCATCCTCAAAACTCATATTTTGCAGTTCGGCGGCAGGATCGGGCACGGTATTTTCCGCACCGGCAGTTTCCATATTTTTCATTTCTTCCGTCATATTTCATCTCCTTATTGATTGATAGCTTCCGGCCATAAAACCGCCGTCAACGATAATGTCCTGCCCGCTGATAAACGTATTTCCCGGGTTGCCCAGGAAAAATACGGTACGGGCGATATCTTCCGGTTCGGCCAAACGGTTAATTGCCGTTTTGGCGGCAAGTTCGGCACGCTTGGCCTCGTTATTGTTATTTTGAAACATCTGCGTATTGACAAAACCGGGCGACACGGTGTTGCATAACACGTTATACGGCCCGTATTCCAATGCCAGAGTCTTTACCAGTCCGACCAGTGCGTGCTTGGAACTGGCATACGCCGCACGCCCTTCGCGGGAAATTGATGCGTACAGCGAACCGATGCCGACGATATAACCGCCGTGTTCCTTAAAATATGCATCGTTGGCTTTGACGATTTCCAGCAGCGATATATAATTGACATACTGGGTTTTCATAAACTCTTCCAACGGAATTTCGGCAGCGGGCAGCGGACGGTTATAGCCGGCGCAGTGAATGATGACGTCAAATTCGGACCGGTGCGACGAAAACCAGTCGTGTATCGCCGACATATCCGACAAGTCCAGTTCCGTACTGCGGGGAGCGACGACTTCGTAGCCGCTGTGCAGATAAAGTTCCTTTATTGCGCCGCCGATACCGCCGCCGGCTCCGGTTATAAATGCCCGCATACCGTTTCCTTTCAGAGTTTTATCAGTTCAATCTGCTTATTCGGCAAATCCTTGACACCGACGCCCAAAGCCGCCAGCCGCTCGCGGATTTCATCCGACTTCGCCCAGTCTTTCGCCGCGCGCGCCGCAGCCCTTTGTTCCAACAAAGCGGCTATTTCCGGCGTTACTACCACAGTCTGTGCCTGTTTGGGGGCAACATCTTTCAGAAATAAGTGCAATACGCCGTCAACGTGCATTAAAAACGCCAGGCGGAGCGCTGCCGATTTACTGTTGTCCTTCACAACGCTCCACATATAGGAAAGCGCCACCGGGGTTTTCAAATCGTCAAACAAATAGCCGTCAAACTCTCCGACCAGCTGCGCCAGCGCCTTTTCTTCTTCCGATGACAAATTCTTGGCACCGGCTTCGGCTTTGAAAGAGGCGACATAGTCGGCCAGGTTTTCATACGCTTTTTTGGCGGCATCCATCGCCTCGTCGGAGAAAATTGCCGAACTGCGATAATGCGACGTCAGGCAGAAATATTTATAATGTACCGGAAGCCACCCCTTTTCCTTCAGCGTATCCAATGTCAGGAAACCGCCTTTGGACTTGCTCATCTTGCCGGACTTGTTGTTCAGAAATTCCATGTGCACCCAGAAATTCACCCATTCATGACCGAGGTGTGCTTCACTCTGGGCAATCTCGTTTTCGTGGTGAACCGGAATATGGTCTATGCCGCCGCAATGGATATCTATGCGTTCGCCGAGATATTTGGTCGACATGGCGGAGCATTCAATATGCCACCCCGGATACCCCCTGCCCCACGGGCTGTCCCACTGCAAAATCTGGTTTTCAAATTTGGAGGATGTGAACCATAACACGAAATCCGACGGATTACGCTTGTTCAAATCTTGCTCGGTACGGGCGCCGTGTTTCAAATCTTCGCGGTTTTGGCCGGAAAGGCAGCCATATTTGGGAAACTTTGCCGTGTCAAAATAAACGTTGCCATTGGAAATATAAGCAAATCCCTTGTCTTCCAAATCTTTGACAAAGTCAATCATCTCCTGTATATGTTCGGTTGCCCGGCAGACGACCGTCGGACGGGCAAGCCCCAGTTCAGCGGTATGGCGGAAGAAAGCATCCTCATACATTCTGGCTATTTCAAGAACGCTCTTTTTTTCGCGTTCGGCCGCAACCTGCATTTTGTCTTCGCCCTCGTCGCCGTCGCTCGTCAGATGCCCGACGTCGGTTACATTCATCACATGTTTGACTTTGTAGCCGGCCAGTTTCAGCGTATTCACCAGCAAATCTTCAAAAATATAAGTGCGGAGATTGCCGATATGCGCATAATTATATACGGTCGGGCCACAGCAATACATCGTTACCAACGGCGGATTTAAGGGTTTAAACTCATCCTTGCTGCGGGTCCGGGTATTGTATAAATATACGCTCATTATCATCATCCTTATGTTTTAAGTTAAAAAAAGAGGCAGTCTTGCGCAGCTGCCTCGTTTGTTTTTTCCAGCTGAAACCAGCTCCGGCAGCAGGGCTTAGGAGTTGCAGCAACAACAGAAGCTGATTACAGTTACGGTCAACATTTTCCTCTATATTCCTTTCAGGCGAATTTGAACGATTTCAGCAGCTCTGACAAGCAGAAGCCGAGAAAACGGTTCGCTGTTGGTGTTTTAGTTTGACCTGTTTTAGCGGCCTTGTCAAGCCCCTATTCCCAACATTGCGCAATTTTGTCGGTTTGTGTATTTTGTTGCGCAGTGCATTCGGTGGGCCCGAACTTTAAGCAAAACTGCATATTTGCAGGAATCAGGGGTTCCTTTTTTTAAGCCAAAAGACGCTGCAATTCGCCAAGCCCAGGTTCGTCGGTCAGGTCAATTTTCAGGGCTGACACGGTTATGCTGTCTTTAATGGCGGCACAATCGTCAGGGTAACGCCCCGCAGCGGGAACGCCCTCGAGCGAATCGGCTTTCAGGCGGCCATTCTCTATCGTGCCGGGCGTAAACCGGCGGCTGCCGTGGCGGCAAACGGTTATCCCTTTCAGCTGTTCAAACGGCACATTGGGAAAATTGATGTTAATCAGCGTATCAGCGCCAAAAGTCCCACGGCAAATTTTTTGCAGCAGGCCGGGAAGATATTTTTCCGCCATCTGCCAGTTGACAACTTCCGCGCCGTCTACCAGCTGCGACACGGCTATTGACGGTATGCCGTGCAAAATCCCTTCTACCGCAACGCCGATTGTGCCGGAATAGGTTATGTCATCGGCAATGTTGCGGCCGTTGTTTATGCCTGAAATAATCAAATCCGGTTTTTTATCTGCCAGTATCATATTCAAGGCGATACGGACACAGTCGCTCGGCGTACCGTCGACGGCATAATGCCGTTCGGAAACTTTAACAATGTCATTGGGAAACGCATCTACCGAACTGTGCCCCTGCATGCTGCGCAGCTTATCTGACGTGATGGCGTGGCTGGCACCGCTCTTTTCGTTTTTCGGTGCGACAACCCAGACGTCACTGCTCAGCTTTAGCAATTCCTGTTCCAAAAGTTTGATACCGCGCGCATCTATGCCGTCATCGTTAGACAGCAGAATCCGGCAACGGCTTAAGTCGTCAAGCGGTTTAAAGTGCATCTATGTTATCTCCCTTGATGATTGTCCAAAAACATCGGCATTGTCGACGGAATGTTCCGTTCGATTAAACGGCTGTAAAGCGCACCCTGCATAAAGTCTGCCAGAATTTTCTTTTCCCGGCCGTTAATGCCGACTTTTTGAATTGCATCGCTGATTATACTTAATTCATTAACCAAACGGTCGATTTCCGCCGGATTCAGAGGGCTGCGTTCTCTGCGGCGCGCTATGTGAGGCACAGCCTCTATGTTTGTAAACGGAATTTCGCGGTTATCGCGGTCGACCATCTTCAGGCTGACATTTTCCCCACGACCAATCATCCCCACGATTTCGTTAATATTCTGGCGGGTGCCGGCGGAAATGGCACGATGAACCTCCGGACGAACCATCCGGGGAATGTCAAAATTTCCATCCGGATTATTCAGGTTGTTGGCACGGGCTTTGAAATGGCGGGTGAAGTTGCTTAAAAAGCACAATTCTTCGCCGGCATTAATATAGACGACATTCAGCCTGTAGCCTTTGTTCAGAAAAAGCGCTTTCAGGGAATTTTCCGGCGAAGACTGGATATCCAACGCAGGCGCGCTGATTAAAACGCTCTGCCCGTTGGCCGCTGCGCCCATCATCAACCGGTCTTTAATAGCACCGGGTATCTGCCCAAAATAGTCGGCAACCAGCGGATTCTCTTTGCTCTTTTCTACCATACGGCTGTCAAAACGGCGAAAATCGTCATAGTCAATTTTTAATATCGTTCCGGGATAGCGCGCGAGAATGTCTTCTTCCACCAGCGTTTTGCCCGACCCGGGATACCCCAAAACCAGTTCAACATGCGGGTATTTGTCGGCCGGAACGGATGCCAGCCGGTGTCTGACAACGTTGCCGATAATCTTTTCAGCCTTATCGGACGGAATTTTTTTGACATCATTTTTACCGAATTTCGGATAACTGTTCAACGGGGCATTATTTATTACATACAAAATATTGTGGTATGCTTCAAGCAAGTCGGCTTGTCTGCTCATTGTCTGTCCTTTCTTATTGTTTTTGTCTTATGCCTTTTAAATAACCTTTTTTTAATTTTTGTCAAATTATTTATCCGATTATTCCCTTGCATAATTAACAAAAAAAACAATTTTTCCGCTTGCATTTTTGGCAGCGGCAGGCTAAGTTTTACCGGTTTAATAATTTTTATTCATATCATTAATTTACATTTATGGTTTATCTTACATTTATTCGCTACGCCGAGGTAAAAGCCGACGGCTGTATTTCCGTTAAAGATGCCAAGATGCTGTTTCTTCTGGCAAAAAACATCGTTGAAAAATTCGGCAAGCCGCAAATGCTTTATGCCGCGGGAGACGACGGGGGACTGCAGTCTGCTCGAATAGCCAACCTTGCCTGTACGGCACACGGCATCCATGAAAGTTCGGCTCTGAACAATAAGGCACCGATACAAGATACCCGGGCTTTTATTGATATTGCCGAAGCAGAAGCCGGAAAAATCCAAGCCCGGCATATTGTCCTGATTTGCTCGCACAGCGCATTCAACCGCCTGCTGCACCAAAGCCCCGCTTTCGGCAACAGCTATACGCTCTGCGCTTCGGACTGGGAAAAATTTTTGGACAATTATGTCAAAATATGGTCGCCGTTTGATTTGGACTGCGAACATCCCGACGAGGCAAGAAAGATGGCTGACCGAATTTTCAACATTCCATGCAGTACAGACGAGTCTATGCTCATCGAAAGGACGCTGGCCGCATACTGCGCCATTTAGCATTTTGCCGCCCGTAACCGGAATTTGCGGCAAAATTATTGCAATTTATTGCCGGAACCTATCTGTGGGCACTCCGCGCATTTCTCCAAATCCCTGCCATACCTTTACCGGGCGGCAGGGATTTTTACATTGCGCAGCGCTCCGAATATATTCAAGCCGCAATACGGCGTTTGTTTTCTTTGACTTTCAAGTGAAAGAGGTAACATTTTTCGCAACGGGAAGATTTAAGAACTTTCATAATTGGAATTCCCAAAAAACAGATGTTTTTCCGGGTAACGGCATATTTTGCGGGTATCAGGTCATTTACCGAAGCGAACGCCCGCGTATACAGGCGTGCCAGCTGGTATTCCGCCGTTGACGGCTTCTCTCGTGCCATACCGGCTGATGGATCCTGCGGAGGCATATACCAAATTCCGGAAACTGCTGCTGCCCTTTTTAACTTTTTTAGGACAAGCGGCGTCCAAAACATATCGGCAAATTTTGTATCTTCTTTAAAAAACAACCCGTTTTCCAACAACGCCCGGCGCAGATAGATTTTATTCCCGACATAAGAATACTGCGGTATTCTCCATAAACGGGCTTTTTCTTTCAATGAAGATGTGAACCCGGTTGCGGCTATATTGACCAGGATATCCTCCCCAGCGGGATTTGACGTTTTAATGCCGCAGCCGGCAATTTCCGCACGCTTTTTGCTAGCAAAACGGTACAATTCCCTATAGAACCCGGGGGAAACTTTTGCTCCGGGTTCAAAAAAGGCAACATATTCGCCCCGGCTTTCTTCCAACCCGATGTTCATTGCCGCATATTTTTCGGTTCCGGGAGCCCTGACAAAACGCAGCCGTCCGTCTTGCATCATATCTTCAGGCAGAGATTGCAAACTATTCTCCCGGGAAAAAGATGCATTGAAGCAAGACGCCTTTGGAGAAGCCGAGGACAAAGCAGATTGGTTAAAAAAAGAACTGCCCAAAGGAAATGCTTTTCGGGACGATGCGACGCACACCACTTCAATTTCCGAACTGTATTCATTTAGGATTTGCCGCAATTCGGGCCAGACAGTTCCGGCATTGCGGCTTAAGGGAACTATTATTGATACCTGCACCATTTTCACCTCCTCTGCCGAGTTGGATATAGGCATTTAAATACAGATAAAAAGAGGCTGCAAAAAAATATTCTCCTTCTAAGACCAAATAACGCGGTGAAGACGCCTTCCGATAAACAAATTCATTCTCAGGCGTTTATCTGGCGGACCAATTCGGCAACGTTGGTAATAAACAATTTTACGGAAATTGCCAAAAGCACCATACCGAAAAACTTTTTCATAACATAAATGGCGGCGCTGCTCAGATGTTTTTTGAAAAAACGCGACAGACGGATTGTTCCGTATATGGCAACGCAATCCAGCAAAACGGCAAGCAAAACATTTATATCGGCATACTGGGAACGGATGGCCAACAGCGCCGTCAGGGTTCCGGCGCCGACAAACAGAGGAAACACGACCGGGACAAACGTGGCATCGCCGGAAATGTCCGTCCCTTCGCAGACCAGATTAATATCCAGTATCATTTCCAGACTGAACAGAAAGACTATCAGCGCACCGGCAATCGCAAACGAGGAAATGTCCAGCCCGAACAGTTTCAGAAACGCTTCGCCGGCATAAAAGAAGAACACCAGCAGCACCAGAGAATAGATAAATGCGCGGCGGGCGCTGATTTTTATCCCCTTGTTCTGCAGGTTTATCACTATAGGCAGATTGCCCGGGATATCCGTAATAGCCAACAGGACAACAAACGAGCTTAGCAATTCGCGTAAATTAAATTCCGATAAAAAATGCATTTTCCATCCTTTGTATTTTCATTTGGGTTATGCCCGGACGAGAACCGGGCAGGCAGCCGGGTTCTGCGACCACCGAGCGGAAGCCGGGAGAGCAGCCGGAAGGCGGGGAACCGAAAGAGCTGTCGGACAGCATGGGCTGACTGCGGGCGGCCGGGTTCACGTTGTGCGGACGACAGGACGGGCAGTCGGTGCCGTAACCGCCAGACGGGAGCCGAGTTTGGCTGCCACGGGCTCAGATTTCATCCCATCCCTCAACAGCCGTGCTTTGGTTATACGACGACACGTTGGCTTCAAAGAAGTTGCCTTTTACATTTCCCTCGCCGTTGGTATCGGCAACTTTTTCCAGCTGCTTGTACGGGTTTTGGTCAAAGCCTTCATAACGCGGTTTCAGCCCCAGATCCTTCAGACGCTTGTTGGCAATGAACTTGGTGTACTCCTCAATCGTCTTTTCGGTAATGCCGATAATGTTACGGCCGATGATGTGGTTACTCCAGGCGATTTCCTGTTCAACCGCCTTGTCAAACATTGCATACACCTCGTCCAGATTGAAGAAACCGCTGTTCTCTTTCATTATTTCCTTAATAATATTGGCGAAAATGACGCAGTGGGTCAGCTCGTCGCGGTTAATGTACTTTATCTCGTCGGCTGTTCCAATCATCAGGCTGCGGGCGGCGAGATTGTAAAAGAAGTTAAAGCCGTTATAAAAATACACGCCCTCCAGCAGGTAATTGGCAATCAGCACGCGGGCAAAGTTGATGTCGCTTTTATTGTCAACAAAGTCCTGATAGATTTCAGCGATGTATTTGTTGCGTTCCAGCAAGACCTTGTCTTCACGCCATTTGTCATATATCTCGGCGCGTTTGGCGGCGGGAATGATACTCTCTATAATATAGGCGTAACTTTGCGAATGTACAGCCTCCTGATAAGTCTGAATCGCCAAAATCAGGTTGACTTCCGGGGCGGTGATGTATTCGCTGATGTTCGGCAGATTGTTGGTCTGGATACTGTCCAGAAAAACCAGAAACGACAGAATGCCGTCATAAGCAGCCTTTTCCGAGGCGGTCAGCTCCTCATAGGCGCGCTTGTCATCAAACAGCGAAACTTTTTCAGGAATCCAGAAGTTTTCCATCATCAGGCGGTAGACTTTGTTCGCCCACTGGTATTTGACGTTGTTCAGATTAAACAGGTTGGTAACGTTGCCGCCAATCATACGGCGGTTGATGATTTCGTCATTTCCGTTAACGTTAAAAAGTTTTTTTCTCTGCATTTTTCTCTCCTATCCGGCGCAGCTGACGCATTCCGTCTTTTCCAGACTGGAACCGTCCTTTTGAATGGTGCGGGTGTAATAAAGGGTTTTGATGTCCTTTTTCCAGGCGCTCATTATCGTATTGTAAATGTCTTTGGCGCGAATGTTGCGGTTTAAGTTATACATCAGCTCAATGGAAATACCGGTATCAATCCACTTGTTAATGCGTGCCATAATGTCAACGACAGTTTCCTGGCTGATGTTGCGGTTTTCCTGATAGAACCAGAACTTGTCGCGAATATACGGCGGGCAGTTCGGAATGGAGCCTTTGCCGTGGGTTTCCACAAAGAACTTGCTGTAAACAGGCAGCACCGACGCCGAGCATCCCTGTATCAGCGAAGAACTGGTATTGGGCGCAATCGCCGCTATCTGGCTGTTGCGAATGCCGTATTTCTGCAAATCGGCAAAGAGTTCGTTCCAAGCTTCGGGATATTTGGCATTTTTATTGAACCATATCTGGTCGTGCCCCAAGATGATGCCCCTGCTCCAGTCCGAACCTTCATAAGCGCCGAACGTTCCCTTTTCTTTGGCCAGTTTAACGGAAGCGCGGATGTTATACAGCGCGATTTTTTCAAACAACTCATCAACGTAATCCGCCGACAGAATATACGGGATATTGTTTTTGGCCAGCATATCGGCCAGCCCCATCGCACCGACGCCGATAGTGCGGTAGCGCTTGTTGTGCTCCTGACCTTCCAGCACCGGAACGCGGGTAAAGTCTATCGCATTGTCCAACAGGCGTACGGAAGTTTCGCAGACGCTCTCCAGCTCCGCATCCGACTCGATATTCGCCAGATTGATTGACACCAGATTGCAGACGTGAACCAGACCGCCCTCCGCGGTGCGGACGACCCTGCCGTTCTCCAAAACGTCTTCGCCAATATGGCTCGGGCGGACGTTACTGTGCGACTCGGTACAAAGGTTGGTGCCGACAATAACACCGTCATGCTTGTTGGGATTGTAGCGGTTCAGCGTATCCTTAAACGCGATATACGGCATACCGGTTTCTATCTGCGAACGCATAATTTTTTTCAGCAACTCTTTGGCCGGATAAAACTTAAACAGTTCCAATTTGCCAAACGAGGCTTCCAGGTACAGCTGATTGTAGGCTTTTTCAAATTCCTTTCCCCAGAGGTCTGCCAGCTCGATACCGTATTTGGCACGCACCTCGTGCGGGTCAACCATCAGCCAGTCTTCGTTGTTTTCCACCTTTTGCATAAACAAATCCGGCACAACCACCTGCGGGAAAATGTCATAGGCCTTCATGCGCTGGTCGCCGTTTTCGGTTCGCAGTTCCAGAAAATCCTCAATATCCAGATGCCACATATCCAGCGACACGGTTACGGCGCCCTTGCGTTTGCCCTGCTGGTTGACGGCCACTGCGGTATCATTCAAAATACGAATCCACGGGATAACACCGCCGGAGGAATTCTTTATCCCCTTGATGCGGGCGCCTTTGGCACGGACGCGGGAAATGTTCACCCCTACCCCGCCGCCGAATTTGGAAATCGACGACACCTGATCTATGACATAAAAAATCGACTCGCGCGTGTCTTCCATTGCGGTGATGAAGCAAGAACTGAGATTACCGTTCGGACGGCGCAGGTTCATCAAAAGCGGCGTGCCAAGCGAGATTTTGCGGTCAGCCAGTTTTTCGTAAGTATCCTTAACTTTGGCCATACGCGCGGCTTTGTCTTCGTCCTGTTCTATCAGCAGCGCAATGGACAGGAACATATCCTGCGGCAATTCAACAATTTTATCGCCGTATTCACAGAGATAGCGTTTCAGCAGCAGATTGGCACCGGCATAGTCATAAACGAAGTCAAAATCGGGATTAATAAAGGACGCAGCTTCGGCAATTTCCTCCGTCGTATATTTTTCCGCAATTACAGTGCTGTATATTCCGTTATTGACAGCGTACTTTAGAAACGACACATAATCATACGGCGGTTCGTTCTTCGGCATATTCCGGGCAAGGGAAACCTGTTTGTACAATGCAAGCATCTTCAGCTGGCCAGCAACGTTCTTCCATTCCGGCTCTTCAACCGACGTCAGGCTTAAAACGTTCATCGTCAGAGCATTAAACAAGTCTGCTGTCGTCATACCGTCTTTTATATATTCATCCAGATTCAACAGCGGCTTTTGCGAATCCAGCGGAAAGCCCCGGCAGACATCCGTCAGCAGCTTTTGAAGTTTAAAAATTGAAAATTCCTGCACGGCGCCGCCGCGTTTTATCAGGTTAAGTGCCATATCATTCCCTCTTTTGCTTTTGTTATTATCCGCCTGCAGTATACGGAGAGGTTTTGATGCTGTAAAGAGAGGGAAAAAGTTATGCTAAAGATTTTTACGGATACACCAGTTCAAGACCGCCGATGTAAGGTTTTTCCCAAATTTCCGTCATTTCTTTCCTTGTTTTATTCAACAGATAAAACTGATTTTCCCCTTGTTCCTGCGGTATTTTCAGGTCTTTCGGAACATATATCCGGACGGCATTTGCACCGTTTAGTCCTTCGGGCAGCTTATCCATCTGCTCCCACATCAGGTAAGATTTTTTGCGGCAGCGATATTGCTCAGGAACATTGCCGCAGTATATATATGTTCCGTTATTTTTGCAGGCATATTGCTGCGGCAGTTCCGCACAAGGCCAGAGCTCTTTACCGCTTAAATCTTCCGGGTAGTGAGACTGCGGATTTTTTACCATTTCAGTAACTAGTACGTTATCTCTTTTCAGGTAACGAGCTAGGCTTCGGTTTAATTCCAGCAGGTTACCGTATTCCACTTGTTGATCCAGCCCATCCTGCCCTGTCAGCAAAGGCAGAGGGATTCCCAACCCAATAGTTTTATCCGGCATAAATTCATAGGCCTGATTATCCAGCCGTTCCCCGATAGCATAGCTTTTATCCCATAAATAGTATTTACGTTCATTTCCTTCTAAAAGTCCAAGCTTTCTGGCTTTGCGGCGCAATTCATCCCCCTCGATATACTTATTCAGACAATGCCCCGTATCGGCAAACATATTATCCGACACGCCTCTGATCATCTGATTGTGAGAACCTCCTGCCAAAACTGCCTGAACTTCTGTCTGCGGCGTTATATGCAAATTCCAAACAACCGGATCGTAGGCACTCAAAATCAGTACAATTTTTTTCTGCGGACGATTAATCCAAAGGTCTATTTTTGTGGCACTTTTGCGGTTATCTATCTTAAATTCCGCCAAAAACCTTGAGCCGTGTGCTTGGACTGCATATATCTCCTGAGCTTCGGGAAAATCTGGAAGCTCGCACCCTTGCGGCAATGGTTCTTTTTGATATTCCTGCTGATATTCCCTGTTCCGCAAATATTCTAGCCGAACTTTATAGTTTGCAAAAATACAACTGAGCGTTGTACACTCCCTTGCCACCTGAATTGTGTTAAAATCGTGGCGGGCAAGATCATAGGCATCGTTTTCATAACCAATCTCTTTTATAGCCTGAGCTAAAAGTTCGTTTCCCTGCTGTTCCATTTGCGACAGTTCATTATTCTGACAAACAGCTTGTTTAAAAATATCATCCGTGTTACGGCAGGATGTGGTACTTTTCAGCCCCAACTCGGTTGTCGTCTTATTCAAATAATAAAACTCGCTGTGCCCCGGATTTTCGGGAGCAACCAAATCTTTAGGAATATACAGTTCAATAGCAACGGCTCCGCCCAATCCCTCCGGCAGACTGTCAATCTGTTCTGTCATCAGAAAACTCATGCAGCTATAATCCATAACGCCGCGGGAACAATCGGAATAACGCAGATGAAACGGTTTTACGACACCTTTTTTCTCATGCTCAGGATTATGGCTCTGATATGGGAAAAACCATAGATCTGATTTTAGGAATTTTTCCTTCAATGTCTTGTTTAACGGCAAAAGCTTTCCTTCACCAACCAGTTGCCGGATACCGGCGCGATCCGGCAACCTATCGGTTAACTTTTCGGACGGTTTCAGCAAACCTTTCATCACTTCCGCAATTTCAGCTTTTTTACGATACAATTCACGAAGACAGCCTTGAGTTTTGCATTGCTCATGGGCTTTAATAAACGAATTCTCATATTCTGATATTTTTGCCAAATTATGACGAATATCTTGATCTTTGCAGGCAGCTATGTCTGTCAACAATTCAGTATCACGGCAATCCAACGCTTTTGCCGTTTCCACCAGAAACAGATGAATAAAAAAGATAAATATTAAAATTCGTTTCATCGCCCCCACCTTTTTACCTATTCATATTACTTAAATTTGATAGTTGCATAACATGTGTCATAAGTCAAATGATTTATATAACTTTATTCTACGCATACCATTTATTCAAAAATTTTTAACAATAGAAAAAAATGCTTGCTTTTATATTTTTTTAGTATAAAAGTACTTTTGTTCGTTTATGCGGACATTTTTTACTATAATGTTGGGGTGTCGCCAAGTGGTAAGGCATCGGCTTTTGGTGCCGACATTCGTTGGTTCGAATCCAGCCACCCCAGCCACCACGTGCAATGGACTTAAATTTCGGTTTAAGTCCTTGTTTTTTAACAATAAAATCGAGTTCGAATGTTGCAAATTCAAAAAGGTGCTTTTTTTGATTACATCCGAACTATTTTTTATAATAATATAGCAAAATCAATCACTTATAAAAATTAGCCTTTATTTCGTATCTTTTCTGAGCATTCTGGACATTATAATATATAATACTACCGGCCGGCCCCGTATATTTGCGAACTTTTCAAAAATTGAAACTTCCATGAGAAAAATTACTAAGCACTAAAATTTTCATTAGACTTTTTCAAAAATAGCCAATTTTGAGGCCTTCATTACGCGCGCATGTAAATTTAGCTAATGCCTTTTCCAGTAGACTAGACTTGTGTTTTTCAAAAATGTAAGTTGGTTCTCTTTTTTTTGAGACTGCTGTTTTACTTTTTCTTAAAACAGCATAAAATAAAATAAATAAAAGGAGTTTTTCTAATGAATGACATAAAATCAGATTTTAAGAAGTGGTTGCAAGGGCATTTTAGTAAATCGACTGCATACAGATATTACGGCTTTATACAAAATATATTTGATAAAAATTTTGGAGATAATAAAGATTGGCAACAATATTCTCAAAACGTTATGCCTTTGTTGGTGAGATATTTTGAGTTTGCTAATCGGGAATACTATCTTGACCGCGTGACAATTTGGTATGCATTGGATTATTTCAATAAGATCGCTGACTATATACAATCCGGACACTTAAAAAGTACAAAACCTGATGTTGACATATATATTTTTGATGGTGATAAAAACTACTTTGTCTGCTCAACGGGGATGAATGAATTATATGACAATGTTGTATTTATACAGCGCTACCTTTTCGAGAGTACTTATAATTTGCAATATAACGAAAAAAATCTTTCGGTTGATGCACTTAAACTTGTTATATTATTAGAAAATATTAAAGAAACAGGGAAACTCCAAGACCTAAGAGATGCAGCAATTTACATTGCTTATAATAATCCGAATAATAGTGCCGAAAAAACAGCTTTATGCCGATATTGCGATTTTATGTATGCTTTGACAGCAAATTCGGCATTTGATTATAAAGCAAATCCATTCGTTTATATGGCTACAAATAATAATCCATCAAAGCACCTCCGCTATACTACAGATGTACCTATTACTGGTGAACATGCTGAGCAAATAAAATATAATTATAATCCGAGTTTAAGTGCCGTAGTTTTGGATTATGTGTTAACAATTCAGAATTTAAAATGTATATTTATGGTATCACACGACAGGGCTATTCAATTAATGGACAATATTAAAGCAAAACATTGTGAAACCGTGAAAGATAAGTACTACAGCATAAAGGCGGCTAATCTTTGTCTTAAAGAATATTATAAATCCATCAATAAGAAGTATAAAGACGTTAATTATAAGCTACAAGGTTATGAATATTGGATAACAAGAAAAGATGCAACTAAAGTGCTTAATATTAGCCATAATGCCTTTGATCAATGCGTTAATAACGAAAATTGTTCACATATCAATTACTCAAAGCTCTTTGTACGATATTATAAGCCAGATTTAGAACATCTCTTAAAAAATCCTGAAACTATTAAATCTCAACGAAGAAAAAAAGCATATTCATTCAAAATCAAATAGTTATCATACAACTAGAATCTTAGAATAACATCTAAAGACAATTAAAATCTTTTCCTTTAAATTTATGCCTGCAATGGCTACGAAGCTAGAGCTAAATTAACATAAATTTTTAAGGAGAAAATCAATGGCTAATGCCGTTAAAATTTTTGACTCAGATCTCCAAGATGGAGCGAGATTCGCAACACCTGAAGAAGCAAAAGAAATTAAAACTTCAACAGGATTTACAAACAACGAGTCTATCTTAAACGATGGACAGTTAACGGATGAAGAAAAGAGCAATCTTGAATCATCTGCTTGCAACGATAATAGTTGTGAGAATCCGAATGGCGATGATGACGGGGGCAATACCCCGTCTGCCAATCCGGTTATTATTGAAGATACAAAAGACGATGAAGAATATGTATCAAACATCAGTATTGACATTGATAATGTTTCTTCTCGTACCGGTATCACTAAAGCTGAATTACAAGCAATATGCGTTGGTGGTAACACTTCCGTTGCTATCCCGACAGATTTACCAAGTTTGAATAGCTTTATAATTATCAATGAAGGTGCTACTGCCACAGCCAAAGCATTAGCTGAAAATAAAGTACTTGCGCCTGCTGCAAGAGAATATTTCTTAAAAAAAGCTCAAAGTTATGGCTATCTTTGGTTAAAAGGAGAAGTTCAGCTTGGAAATGAAATTCGTGCTATCAGAACGAAAAAAGGACAAAGAACGGATATAAAAGAAGTTCTCGCTGAATTACGCTCCAAAAAGGCGATTTTGAAAGAAGATTATGGCCTAACTCAAGGACAAGGACGTGATTTAGCTCGTTTAACCGATGAATTAGTTGAAAAAGAGTATGGATATGCGCTTGATAACAATGATGTTCCATCTCGTGCTCACGCTTTAACATTTTTAAGCAGACCGCCGGAGATGTCGGATGAAGAAAAAGATGATGCTGATGATGGAAAAGCTAAGAATAAAACAAAAGCTAAATTTAAGTTTGAAACCACTTTTTCTGATGTGCCTTTTAATCGTCGGATGCGTCGTAAGTTGAAGAAGATTATACCATATTGTTCTCTCTTTGCCTGCATTGGAACTTGTGAATACTATCTTGAAGACCATGGTTTTGTTTGCAAGGTAGCCAATGAAAAAGATCCGAAAATCGCTAAATATTTTGTGGCAATGAAAAAAATGCGCTCAAAGCATGATGTTAATATGATTGTAGGCGCCTTTGAAGAAAAATATGACGAAATCGTAAAGGCTTTCAAAGAAAATAAATGCGAATTGCTTCATGCTAGCATGGCCTGTCAATGTTTCTGTCAGATGAAAGGCAAGGAATGGAAAGATGATGACCGTTTATTGCAAGTCATATATTATGTGCGCTTTGTTAAAGATACATTGCCTAAATATTTATCATTGGAACAAGCAAAAGAATTCTTTGGTTTTTCTTTGCCAATGACAGAAGATTTAAGCGATCACCCTATTGCACAAAAGTTGCAACAGGTACTGAACGGACGCACTATCGGACAGTATCTTGAAGATGAACTTGGTAAAAATGGTCTTGGTTACAATTTAAATTTTGCGATTGAAAATGCCGCATTCTACGGAACAGCTCAGAATCGTGTTCGCAGTATCATGCTTGGAGCTCGTGAAGGTATATGGAAATTCCCATGTCCTGAAAAGTATGCTATGCCATTATGGCAGGCAATCGGTCATCTTCCTTCTCTTGAAGCCGGCGAAGAAAACCCTGATTATCCTTATTTTAAAGCGCCAAAATTGCACAGCAATCCGGAAACAGCTGAAATATGGAAAGAAGCTTTTGCTCACTTAGCAACCGGATGTCGGTCAAAAGACAATGATCCTAAATATCAGTTGTCCGGTTTTGGTTTCTTCAATGACAAAGGTGCTCGTAAATTTTGGGATAAACCTTCAAACACCATTGATGGTGGCAATGGAGGAGTTCTCAATACTCGCACCTTGCATCCGGGAAGATTGAAAAAAGATGGCACCTATTCAGACGCGAGGGTTTTGACTCTGCTTGAGGTTTTTCTTGTAAATGGACTTCCGCAGTCTTATGAGGTGCCGGAAGAGTTCAAAAACCAAGAAAATTTTGTTCGTGAAGTGATGGGGGAAGCATATTTACCTCGCATGATGGAACGGACTTGTCTTGAAATCCCGGTACCTGATGATGCTTGGATTGAAGAAGACGAAGAAAAGAATTCCGAAGAATAGTCCTGCCTAAATTACAACCGGTCAACTTGTGTTATGCAAAAATATAAGTTGGCCGGTTATTTTTAAACTATTTCATTCATACAGCTTATAATGCATTTTATCAGCAGATGTTCCAGTTTCGTTCAGATTATTTTATAAAAAAGTAAATTTACACAAGTAGAAATCATCAAAATCTTTGTTCTAGTCAATTAGATGGCACTTAAAGCCGAGTAAATTGTGAAAGGCTGAAAACCCATCTCTTGTACTGTTTTTTTGTGGAATGCTTATCAAGTATCCCCATTCCTGCAGTAGTATCTGTTGAGTTGCGATGAGGTTATACCGATAGGAGCAATCAATCAGTACATTATTAAAAGTAAAATATTTTATAATAAAAAGAAGGAATTACTTAAATGAATAAAGTTACTGAGATGTTTTTACAATATTTACGTCACAATCAAGAAAAAGTTAAGCATCAAAAAGTGTCATTAATTGCCAAGTATCAAAAATGCAATAAAGTCAATGAAAATGTTTTTGCTACTGTCAATGATGGTTCTGATTTATTATTAAAGTCAGAAATGCCTAAAAAAGTATATGTACGTGATATGAAAAATAAGTATGAGATTAAGCGTAAACATATATATGATTGGATAGCACATTTTAAGCCTACACATTTTCTTACCATACAATTTCCTATGAATATGAGAAGTCCTGACCTTAATGTATCTAGAAATCATTTACGTAAGTTTATGGCTAGGTTTGAACAGCACTTGGTAGGTTCTCGTTGGACTGGTAGGCATGTACGTTTCTATGCATTTGCTGAAAAAGGACAACATGATGGTTATAATTACCATTTCCATATATTATTACATTGTGTACGGTATAGTGATGAATTAATAGAAAAAGCGTTAGATAGTGCGTGTTTGGATTTATCTTTATCGCCTAAGATTTATTATATTGAAAAAGTTAGAGATAATGAGGTTATATATTACTGCTTAAAAGATATAAAGACATTTGATAAGACAGATTGGTATGACCATATTATTCCATCTAATATACTTTTTAATATTAAATGGTAAGGTTTGTTGCGGGTACCTAAAATAAGCTTTTCTGACTATTTTTGTTTCTATTATTCTTACTTGCTATGATAAAACGCTGTCCATTGAGTCATAAATAATCCATAAACAGCCGGATACATTTTTTATAACTAAACCTATACCAAAAATAAATATTGAATCATACGGGCAAAAAATGAGTCTTTGTGATTTTCAACTTATGTTATGCAAAAATATAAGTTAATTTTACGACCGGTTACATAAAATTTTTTCTTTCTGTTCTACATAATATGATGGATAGAAGTTTAAGATTAAGTGATGACTGGAAAACACCAAAATACTTATATGATGATTTGGATAAAGAATTTCATTTTGATTTCGATCCTTGTCCTTTTATGCATGATATAAAGCTTTGGAATGGTTTAGATGTTGAATGGGGAAACAGTAATTTTGTTAATCCTCCATATTCAAGAACATTAAAAGAGTTATTTATTAGAAAAGCATATAAAGAGTACCTAAAAAATAAACTTGTTGTAATGCTGCTACCGGTATCAACATCCACTAAAATATTTCATGAGATTATATTACCAAATTGTGAGATAAGATTTATAAAAGGCTGAGTAAAATTTGAAGGCATAAACTCTTTCGGTGAACTTGTTACCAATAAATGTGGCATGCATGATTCTATGATTGTTATCTTCAGACCAGATAAAATATAAATACAAAAACATTAGAAATGGAAAAATAATTAAAAAAACGGTTTTACCTTCAAAAAGAATCACGACATATCAAAAAATGTAAAATTTAACAAAAAAAGGATTTTTAAAATGAAAAATAATAATGATAAATATGCTATAATAATTGCTTCCTATCCGAGAAATATCTCAAAAAGAGAAGCTACTATAGACAAACAACTTGATTGTTGTCGTCATTACTGTTCTGTAAATGGTTTTCAAGTGTTAAAAGAATTTGTATTTTGCACAAGAGATGGCAGAAATGGAATAAAGACAATGAAAGAAATAATAAAATTTATACATAATAAAATACATAAAATTGCAATTATTTCATATAATATGCGACGTTTACAAGGTGATTCTTCGCAATTAACAGAATTAGATAATCTACGTTTGCAAGGAAAATTAGAATTACATTTTTTAAAAGAAAACAGAGTGCTGGATATCAACAATCCAAACCATGCCATAATTTAAAATATGGTTCATAATTTCTGTAGAATTCAAAGTTATAAATCATCGTGAATAAGTTATAAAAACTATTAAACCTCTGCTAAATTTGCAAAGGTTGTATGGACTCAAAAAATGGCCCTATACAATCAAGATTCATTTCTACTGGTTAGTTTATAGTAAAAAATAAATCTATGCGTATAGGGCCAAAAAACGAGCTTTGGTGTTTGTGTTTAATATTCACAAGATAAGAGAATAGTAAGTACTCGATTGGTTATATCAGGATTGGCTGGATTTTCTGACATATATTCGTGATTTAGGTCATAATAGTCTATTTTCCATAAGATTTTATTTCCTTTATAATCAAAACTTGCACAATCATGTTCTTTATAAGGGTCATTTCCTTCATTAAAATCATTAAAATTTTGGACAAGTGATATAATATTGGCTTTATCTTCTGAACTCATAGCACTAATACCAGCACTCAATAAAACTTCACCACCAATAAAACTCTTTCTAAAATCATTATTTAATTTCGCTATATCATTCATTTTACTTACTCCACATTAAACCAATTCATAACAACACAAAGCAAATGATTATAGTCTCCATGTGTTGCTTCTGACATAAAGTTATCAATTTCAGATTGTGGCAACTTATGTCTTCTCATTGCGGTGGTACATATACCTAAGATACAGAAGGCATTACCATTAGCACCAATTATTTTGACTGTTATATCTGGATATTTAACATCTGACATTGTATTTACTCCTTCTCTTAGTTGGCACTTTCAAATTTGATGTTGCAATCTGATAAGAATTCAGCAAATCTTCTCAAAGCATTTATTACACTACTATGTGAACGTTTGCCATAGCTTGACTTTTTACCGGTCTTTTCATATTGAGGCATAATTTCAGCTAAGTGTTGTGCCAGATGTTCATAAGAGATTTTTTCTTTTCTGCAAAGTCTTTCTAAGCGAGCCGGATAGTCAATAGAAGTTGTCGGTCTATAATTCTTTGATTGTAAATATTCTTCAAATTGTTTCTGCATGGTTTTATTCCTTTCATAAATAGTGTTATTACTCATTAACTATTTATATTATGCCGTAAAAAATCACCTTCGCGAGCCCCCTTTTTTCTAATTTTTGATGACATTTTGCTACGATTTAGACGGGATTACTAACAAACAGACAGAAACGGAATAAAAATAACCTAAAACAAACGAAAATGTATGTTAACTCTATAGAGAAACATAGAAAAAATCACTTTATATCCATGAAATACAAAATTTGAAAGACTAATATTTAATCAATTATCCCTTACTTTCACTGGAAATAAAGTTGAGATAGCATTAAAATCAATATGTGAGTTTTTAATATATTCTTGAAATACTATTTTTGTGGGAATTTCAAATATCTTAATATTAGATAAATTCAAATCATGCAAAATACTAAAACTTACATGACCAAGATTATTAAAGCTGCCTCCTTCTGTTGGAACGAGAAAACAATTAATAAATTGACTATTGTTAAAAGATTCAGTGAATTTTCTGTATGCAAGTTGATATAAATATTGTTTAGTGATATCTTTTATGCCCGGAGCATTGAATATTTTAGTTCCATTGCTTGTGATAACGTAATATTTAGCATCAAGAATTGTGAAATATAGTGTATCATCCTGTTGTTTAACATTAACTATATCAGGTATAAGAGTTCCATCTGCCACAATTTCGTCATTATATTTGGTTAAGTTCCACACAGGTTTTTCAATGATGGACAACAACGTTTGATTTTTATTATAATCATTTGGAATATATGATAAATTTAATTCAGATAATTTTTTATTGAGTTGGTTATTAAAAACATTAGCACAAACCTTTTCCCATACTATATTAAAACTTGTGGTACCATACATATTGAAACAATTTTGACTATCTTTATATTTCTCTTGGATTAAAAAGGTATATATAGTCTTCAATAATAATATTTTTCGAGTATTAAACTGAATATTTAATTCATTATTGATTTTATATAAAATATAGTCAATATCACCAAAATCACCTAAACTAGCTGATGTTAATGTCACCTCAGGTATGTCTAATAAATATGATAATACATTTCCTATATCATGACTGCATTTAGTAATAATATAAGCATGTAATTTTCTGAAATAGTCGCTTTCATCTATTTGATGTTTCTTCGTTTTTAATTCAAGATAATAAGGTTTATTGTTTTGAATAAGGGCAAATGTATCATTTATAGTTTTATTCCATTGTATTTCACCTAACCCATTAGTTTCGAGTATATCCTCTTCATTTGAATACAATCCATAATTAAAATAATCTTGTAGTAGGTATATCATTATAGCTAGAAGATTAAAACTCCCATTTTCAATATTCTCATCATAAATTTTTATTTCTTGTTCTTGAGAATTATACTTATCTAAGACTTTTAATATTTGTTTCATATCTTCTTGTAATGGAGTTTCTGTGTAGTATTTTGGATAACAAATAACAACATAATCACTAATTTTCAAAATACCAACATATACAAAGACATATATGGAATCAGTATTTATATCAATAGAGGATAACTCATCAAGTAAATCATCTTCTAAAGTGTTCAAATCTGTATTTTTATGAACTAATGTCTTGATGATACCATGATTCCTGAAACTATTGAGTAAATTAAGTAGCTTGTCATCATCATAAATCTTAAATTTAGATTTTAAGTCACTAAACTTATATTTATTGCATTCTCTTATATAAACTTCCTGCATGTAACTGCTTACTCTTTTGTATCACGTTGTATATTCTCTGAAAAGATTTGAATACCTTTAACATCAAATTCGTTACAAATAGATGAAAATCTCAAGTTATTACTACAACCGCTGAAAATTGTAGAACGTTTTTGTTTAGCAGCATCTTCAAACAGATACATAATAACTTTATTTTTGAAGGCATTTATAAACTTTTCATGATCTTCTAATACAGATTCCGGAAGAAAATGTGCTCCCATTAACTTGTCTTCATTAATTTTGTTGTTAGATAATTCATTGTTGATAGCTTTTCTTAATCTATTCCAATTTATAGATTCACCACATATTTCAACAACTTTATCTTGTATTGCCTCCTCTCCATTATCTATATCAAAGTATTTGAAACTCCATCTTCTCTTAAATGCTGTATCCATTGGGAAAACACCCTGATCAGCACTATTCATTGTAGCCCAAATATACATATTACTTGGTATTCTGATTGTAGGCATGTCTTTACTAAGTTCTTTTTTAAGATATTTTCTCATATCTTCAGATGTTTGTATTTCATATTCGCTATTTCCATTATTATCTCTATCTAATAATTGGAATACATCCCCAAAAACACCTGCAATATTTGCTCTATTAATTTCTTCAATTATAAGCAAATAATTTTCTTGGGGATTTTTTAATGCTTTTACCAGTATTCTCATAAATGGTCCAGGAATATATTCATATGCGATTTCATCTGTATTTTTTTCTGAAAGCAAAGTAACGTATGGTCTAATTGCCTTTCCATGATTCTTCTCAACAGAAGAAACAGCATCAGAACCATCTGTCTTTCTTGATGTAAAGTCACCATCACAATACAAACCAAGTAAAATAGGTATTCTTGTTAAACCTTCTCCATTATTCTTAAATTTTTCATACAAAATATCATATTTTTCTTGAGTAGTTTTGCTATTATCCTGTAGTATATCAAAGACATCTTTTTGATGGCCTTCCAGCACTTGGGAACTGTTATTTTCTCGCATTATCGGTTTATAACAACCCACAAAATTTGCATAAGAGTAATCCGGATGGAATGTTACTCGCTCATACACGCCATTTTTACCTAATAATTCATCTTTTTCTTTATTTAAAGTCCAGCTTTTACCGGTACCTGGAGCACCAAAAAATATCTTATTCTTTACGTGTGTCGAAAGCTTCTTATCAAAATCATTCGCTTCAATTATTTCATAATCTTCATCAGCTACGTCACTATCCACCTCCAATTCAAAACTTGGTGATATGTCATAATGAAAATATTCAAAATTATCTAAATAATAAAAGATAAATTCAGCTCTGAAACCCACAGTTTTCTTATTTTTATCATAAGAAAAGCCATGATTCTTTGCCTTTTCTAATAATTGGTTTGTAAAGATACCACCTCTTAAACTTGGATTTGATGCATAATTTATGTTATCATTAATAGGAAAACCCACAAAGACAGCATTTTTATAGTCATCATCTTTATCATATACATAAACTCCTAATATGATAGATGATTTTTTATCTGTTAAAGTTGGATCAGAACCATTGAGTTGGATTTTCTTCTCATACGGATTTCTTTTTTCGTTACGTATCCTTCCTACATATAGATGAAAATAGCGTTTTTCCCCATTTGGAGATGTAATTTCAATAAATCTATATGGGCCATTAGCTTCTAATTCTCTATATGTATTATTATATTGAGAAAAAACATCAGTTAATATACCCTCAATATTTGACGATAATTCGGCATTACCCTCAACGATTTTCCCTTCATGATTTAGTTCATATCTAACTTCTTCCATTAAAATACGTCTCCTTAATAGATTTTGCGATAATTCTCGCCATCATAACAGGAACAGCATTTCCTATCTGTCTCCATTGTTCTCTCATTTCTCCTTTTATGATATACTCATCAGGAAAAGTTTGCAATCTTTTTAACTCTTCTATCCTTAAAAATCTATTCCTCCAGTGAAATGGTCCTTGATTATTAGAAAAACTTGCTTGTATTGTCCAAGACGGTCTATTTGGTGACAATTTCAATAAAAAAGTCCAATATCTAGATTTCCATTTAAATTTTGGATTAGGATACCCTCTTTTAGCTGTATAGTATAAGTAATTATCACCAGCTGGTATATCCTTTAATAATTCATAATCTTTAGCTCCTGGTCTCTGCATACTTTCTTCTTGTGTAATATCATCAAATTCACCAATCACTTCTTTACAAGTAACCCAAGCTTTTTTATTTCCGCTTTTGGTCGGATCCATATGGGTTTCTTCAGGAAAAACATATTTAGGCAACCCCTTTAGTACACCTACACAGAAAAAACGCTTTCTTGTCTGAGGAATGCCATAATTTGCACAATTTACAACTTTGTATGTTATATTATACCCCAATTCCTCAGCTTTTTGCTTTAAGTAACTAAATTCAGTGTCATGTGTTTTAAAAGCAAAACCATCTACATTTTCAAATAAAAAGACCTTTGGTTTCAACTCGCTTAATGCCCGAAAATACTCTGGTACCGCAAAGCCTGCATTCTCATCACTAAAACCATTTGCCTTATTTACTAGGTAATGCCTAGTTTGACTATATGGGGGACAAGGAGGACCACCAATTAAACAATCAATTTTGGAATTTTTTCTTAATAAGCTATTAAAATCTATATTTCTTATATCTCCACAAAATATATTATCTGCCATTTGGTTAGCAGCGAGTGTCTCACAGGCTGTATTCCATATATCTGTTGCAAAAACAGTATGAAAACCTTCATCAGAAAAACCCTTATCAAGTCCACCTGCGCCTGAAAATAAGCTTACTACATTTATAACCATTTGCATAATTCCTCAATTATTTGCTTAGCTAAAAGTGGGGGAACAGCATTTCCTATTTGCTTTCTTTGAGAGTTGTAACTACCATAAAATACATAATCTTCAGGAAAAGTCTGAATTGATGCTAATTCTCTTATGTTAAGCTTTCTATTTTTCCAGTGAAATGGCCCTTCCCAATGTCCAGGACTAGCAATAATAGTCCAAGAAGGCAAAAATGGATGCAATTTCAATAATGAACTCCAATAACGCTTTCCTGCTTCAAATATAGGTGTTGGATAATTTTCTCTTGATGATAATGCTATATAATTTTTACCGAATGGAACACATGTCAATTCATATTGCCATTTACCCTCAATATTCAAGTCATTATTATCTCCATCATCATATTTTGCTATCCAATCCACAGTTCTTTCATATGGAAGCAAATTCCTATTTTTTTCACATTCTTCTTGAGATCCGTGCGTCTTTATTATAGTAGCATTAATTTTCTTTTTACTAGCTAAAAAGAAAACTCTTTTTCTTCTTTGTGGTATACCATATTCTATCGCATTAAGTTTGAGCATTGAATAATTATATCCCAACTTTGTCATACTTTCATATATCTCTTCTAATGCTCTTTTATTTGAAGGATGAAGAATACTCTCTACATTTTCCAACACAAAACCATCTGGTCTTATCTCTGATAAGATTTTAAAGTATGGACCAATCATATTTCTAGGATCATTAAATGAATTTCTTTTTTCATTAGTAATCCAATAACCTGCTTTAGAAAAGGGTTGGCACGGAGGTCCTCCTATCACTATTAGCTTTTCTGGATTTTCTTTTTTTAGTAGTTTTTCATAAAATTTTCCAGTTATTTGTGTTATATCTGCAATATTATGTTCTGTATTTTTGAAGAATTTATTACATTTTAAGGTCTCTACACTATCACTATTTATATCCATACTTGATAAAACTTTTATGTTAGCAAGTTGTGTTCCTATATCTAAACCACCAGCCCCAGAAAACATACTCAAAGCTTTTATATTATTGTTATATACAACATCCTTAGTATTGCATTTATACCCCTTATGAGTATAAGGTATAATAATACCATCCTTATCCAGTTGAAAATCTTTTAACATTTCACTTTTCTGGGTACTACAAATATTCTCAAAATACTTATATGGAATTTTATATAGCTTTTTCATTATAACTGCCTATTCATCAACATACTTCCAAAATCCTTTTTTTACATTTTTTATTTTGTTTTTATTTTTCAGATTTGTCCTACACCATCTTAATCTATAATTCAATTTTGTATCTATACCATTTTCATCTTCCAAATTAACTATTTCATCCGACAATGACAACAATTTGATTACTCTAGAATTCATTTCTGAAACACTAATAGGAGCATTTTCATTTATTAAAATGTCAAGTATTGCTCGCTCTAAAACTCTATTTGAAGGAAAAATATCCATATTTACTACCACCTTTTTGATTAATATATTATCCTATTTTATATTATATACAAAAATATTAACATTTAATTAGTTTATCTGTATATTTTATCCATTATTTTTGGAAAATATCTTTATTTTTTCTATTTATAAACATTTTTCTTATTTCGATAAGTTCTAAATCATATAAATTACGTGATATTAAGGACTTAATTCAATGACAAACACAATAAATGAGACCATTAATCCCAAAGAAGCTGTTTTGTTTTCCTGCGGTGGTGTGAATGAGGTAGCAAGACAATTCGCCGAGATGTTGACATACTGTAAAAAGAAGAATTTGCATGTTGTTGACGTCTTTTTTTGAAACTTCCGGCATAAAATCTTATGAAAAAGACTGTATGAACAAGCTTCTTGACTATCTTAAACGCAACAGAACAAAACAAGCGGTGGTGTTTCATTCAAGAAAAACTTATCTCAAACATATAGATATCAGTAAATTACTGCCTTTTATGCAATCCGGTCAAATTGAGCTCCGATTTGCTAAAGACAACGTTATTATAGGTCATTAATTGCAAAAGTAGCAAAATTTCCAACTAATCTTGTTATTAACAACTTGTGTTATGCAAAAACACAAGTCTTTTTTTATATCCATTACTTCCCAAAATTAGAAATGGAAAATTAATTTTAAAAAATTTAGTAGAATTGGCTCAAATCCTCACTTCTATAATACATGACTGATACTTATAACCAACTCAAAGATGAGTTATCAGTTTTGTATCCCGGTGTTACGGATACGGAACTAAATGAAATGACAAGCAACTTAATAGACTACTACAAAACTGCGATAAAAGTTGTCTTAAGAGATGAATTTAACAAAATTGAAGAAGCTATTCCTAGTGATGGATATTAAAATTCATGATATTATTAGCTAATATTTTGAAAAATCGTAATATTTTTCAAAAAAAATGCATAGAAAGTGTGTTTTTTTGCGTACTTTTGCAAAACGACGCTATATAATAATATCATGTAAAAACAAAAGGATAGATAATGAAAAAGAAATATAGTCAAGTTATAGAAATTGAAGAATGTAAACAAGCTGTCATGCTAGCACGCGTTTCAAGTCGTAAACAAGAACGTGGCGCAAGTCTAAATGCTCAAGTAGAAAGAATAGAAGAATATTGTAAAAAGAACAATTTTGCTATTATTGAGCCAACACCAAAAGCATTTGTCTTTACAGAAAGTTCAACTCGCGGTGGACGTAAGAAATTTAAAGAAATGATTGAATTTATAGAAAAGCAAAAACACAAGACAGCCATTTGTGTCCATACACTAGATCGCCTTCAACGCGGTTTTGAAGAATGTGCTAAAATCAAACAATTACTTAAAGATGATAAAATTGAAGTACATTTCATTCAAGAAACACTTGTTCTTGATAAATTCAGTTCTGATGATGATTTTACAAGATATGATTTTGGTATTTTATCGGCAAAACTATATTTAACTTCAATGAATAAGAATGTTAAACGTAGCCAAAAATTTAATCGCGAAGCTGGTATGTGGCAAGGTCTCGCAAAAATCGGGTATTTAAATGCTAAAGATGAAAGAAGAAAATCAACACTTATTTTGGACCCTGATAGAGCTCCAATTATCAAACAAATCTTTGAAGAATATGCTACCGGTGTCCATTCTTTGAAAAGTATCTGGTTATCTGCAATAGAAAAAGGATTAATGTCAAAAGAGCCTAATTATAATCCAAGGTCTAAGAATTTTGGTAAAATATGTCCTATTAGCAGAAATAAGATACATGATATACTTACTGACCCTTTCTATTATGGCTACACCTATGTTGCTTGTGAAGAATTGGATGAAAGAACTCAAAAACCAATAAGAACTTATTATAAACTGATAAAGCATATATATGAACCAATCATCAGCAAAGAATTATTTGATAGAGTGCAAAATGTTCTTCACGAGCGGAAGAAAGAAAAATTTTGCAAAGAACAAAAATATGCCGGAATTCCTTTTACATTCAGAGGTTTGATAACTTGCAAATGTGGATGCGGTATAACTCCTGAACATCATAAAAGAGGAAATAAAGAATATGTCTATCTTCGTTGCAGTCATCAAAAAGGCTACTGTAATCAAAAATTAGTTAATGAAAATATTATTCTCAAGCAGCTTGAACAAGAGATATTTAGTAAAATCCACATATCTCCAACCATGCATGATTTATTAAAAACAACCATTATCCAATCTTTAGAAGATGAAAAGAAAATCAATGCTAGTGCCAGAAAGAAAATTGCTGAAGATATTAGTATTATTGATAATCGCCTTGAAAGACTTTGGGAGTGCTACCTTGACCGTGACATTAATAAAGCAAGATATGAAACCGAGAAACAAAAATATCTTGAACAAAAGCAAGATTTACAAGTAAGAGCTGAGAAATTTTCAGATATAAGCAATGAATTAAAAGGAAATATTGAAAAAGCTATGGATTTTGTTGTAAATTTGCCGGAATTAATTAAAATTGCTACTCCTGATGAAAAGAACACTCTACTCAAAAAGCTTTTAACCAATTGTGTTTTAGATGGTAAAGTCTTAAAATACGGGATTAAAGCTCCTTTTGATAAACTAATCTCTTGTACCAATTACAAAAAATGGAAAAATGTAGCACTTGATAATATTGAAGATTTTGAAAAAGTAACAATATAAATATACTAGCATTCAAAATATTTACATCATGAATATATTACATACATTAATCTGATATTTTTATTATTTTTGTATTATTTCTTGATTTTTTTATTTCAATACCCTAAATGATAAAAAAGAAGGGAAATGCAAATGAAAATATCTGTAAATTTAGAAAATTGCTATGGTATTCATAAATTAAACCATGTATTTGATTTTGATTCTTGTCAAAGTTATATGCTTTATGCCCCTAATGGCACAATGAAATCTTCCTTTGCTCTATCTTTCAAAGATTTTAGCGAAAATAAAGAATCTGAAGATAGAATTTATCCAGAACGAATTACAAAAAGGGAGATAAAAACAGATAATGATTCTCCCCTTTTACCTGAGAATATACTTGTTATAGAACCATACAATAAAGATTATGCATCACAACAAGTAAGTACACTACTTGTAAATAAAGATTTAAAACAAAAATATGACTCAATTTATGACAATATTAATAAAACAAAAGATTTTTTAATTTCAAAGCTAAAAAATTTATCTGGCTTAAAATTAGATGAAATTGAAACTACATTTTCAACTGATTTTACTCAAGATGCCAAATCTTTTTTTAAAGCAATTTCCCGTGTACATTCAGAAGTAATAGATGCAAAAGATTCTCCTTTATCATCTATTAAATATAGTAAAATATTTAATCCCAAAATCATCAATGAACTAGAAAAAAAAGAGTTTCGAGATAGTCTTAATGAGTATATCGAAAATTATGATAGACTATTAAGTTCTTCTCATTTTTTTAAAAAAGGTATTTTTAATCATAATAATGCTAGCGATATTGCCAAGAGCTTAAAGGATAATGGTTTTTTTAGAGCTAACCATGGTGTATATATTAATGAACTGGGAAAAAAAGTTGAAGTTGCAAGTGAACAAGCTCTTGAAGATATTATCAGTAAGGAAAAAGAAGCAATTTTAAATGATGAATCACTGCAAAAGGCCTTTAATGCTATCGATAAAATATTATCTAAAAACAAGGATGTCAGAGAATTTAGAGACTATATTGAAAGTAATAAATTTATTTTACCTGAATTAAAAAACTTAAATGTTTTAAAACAAGAACTTTGGATTGCTTATTTACATCTCGAAAAAGAAACCTATACACTTTTGTACGACACTTATCAAACAGCAAAACAAGATTTAACGGATATTATAGAAAAAGCTAAAGAAGAACGTACTGAATGGATTGATATAATTGATATTTTTAATAAAAGGTTTTCTGTCCCTTTTATTGTTACCATAGAGAATCAAGAGGATGTTATATTAAAAAATGATACTCCTAATGTTGTTTTTAAATTTAAAGATGATATTGGGCACCCACAAAAAGTAGATAAAGATAAATTATTAAATACTTTAAGTAATGGGGAAAAACGAGCTCTTTATCTTCTAAATATTATTTTTGAGGTTGAAGCAAGAAAAAAACAAAATCAATCAACTCTCTTTATTATTGATGATATTGCTGATTCTTTTGACTATAAAAACAAATATGCGATTATTGAATACCTTAAGGAAATATCTAATATTGCTAACTTTAAGCAAATAATTTTAACACATAATTTTGATTTTTATAGGACTATCTGCTGTAGATTAAATGGAGAAAGGAAAAATCATTTGCAAGCAATAAAGAATGGAGAAAATATATTAATTAAAGAAACAAAATATCAAAAGAATCCATTTATATATTGGAAGGACCATCTTAATGAAAAACAATATTTAATAGCATCTATTCCTTTTTTAAGAAACTTGGCCGAGTATTGTGGACATGAAAATGAATACAATAAACTCACTTCACTACTTCATATAAAACAAAATCTTCCAGAACTGACTGTTGTTGAATTGGAGAATATTCTTCATACTTTGTGTACAGATAAAAGTGACACACATCTATCTTTTCAAAAAACAAATGTTAAAGATATTCTCTTTGAAACGGCCGACGAAGTTGCCCTTGAAAATGATGAAATAATGGAATTAGAAAAAAAGATTGTTCTTTCAATTGCAATTAGATTGAAAGCAGAAGAATTCACTATTAAAAAAATTAATATTCCTGATTTTGTTGATACTTTGTCTAAGGATCAGACATATCACCTTATAGAAAAATACAAAGATCTTTTTCCTAATGAGTATGAAAACATAAAAATATTAGATGAAGTTAATTTAATGACACCTGAAAATATACATTTAAATTCTTTTATGTATGAACCAATAATTGATATGTCAAATACACATTTAAAAAGATTGTATAATACCATAAAAAGTTTGGTAGCATCTTAACCGATAATATAGTATTAATTGGTTGATTCTATATAAAGAACATTTGTTGATTTTTTGCTCGGAAACTGCACGTCGTCTCCAGCCAGACTGGAGAAGGGTTGCGTTTTTTGACGCAACCCTTTGATTTTTAAAAGCAATTTTCGGCCCGAACGATTTTGCGTTTTTATCCGTTTTATTATCCTCAAGGTCTTGGTTTTCCTCGTTTTGCGAGCCTTGTAAAAATTTGCTTCTTTTTTCGTAAAAATACGCCTTTTCAAACTCGCTGAACGGAAAATTCAGCTCATAGGTCAATTCTCCTTCTGTTAATATCATTTCCTTAAAAACAAATTTTAACAACAGATGTTTCAGCTCAAGATTATCGGATTTGGCAAACACTCTTCCTGCCTGCGATGCAAGATTTATGATATCCAATATCGTTGAAGTGAAGGCATTTCCTGTCTTTTCATAGGTTTTAATCTTCCTTCCCATACGGTCAATTTTGAGTTGGATTTCATTACGCTTGGTTTCAAACGTTTCTCGGCCAAGCTCTCCGTCCAAACGCAAATCAAACAAATTATCCAATTTTGCCTTCAATTTCTCCTGTTCCTGTCTCAGTTTTCCGATTTCCTGCTGACAATATTGTTTTTCTGAAATTTCAGCATTTTTAATCTCTTCATACAGCGGATTTATTAAGGAATCCGGTATTTTGATACGGTTTAGGACGGTTTCTATCGCACTTAAAACATCTTGTTCCGGGATGTATCGCCTCTGCCCTGTTTTTGTGTAACAAACCACCCACGAATAATATTTTCTTCTCAGTTGATCTTCACAGGGACAAGCCCTTCCCGTTCTTCCGCAGGTGATTAAACCTCTCAGTACAAAAGGCTTTTGGCTGTATTTCAGCCCCGCGCCGTTATGATTGTTCAGGGCTTTTTGCTTTTGGCATTGCTCCCAAAGCTCTTGCGAAATCAGCGGCGGATAAACATGTTTAATAATGCCTCTTTTGGTTTTCATCTCTCCATAATAAAAAGGATTGTCCAATATATAGTAGATACTGGAATTGACCAGTTTTTTGCCGGCTCTGGTCTTAAGTCCCATTAAATCGGCAAAATGCACGGCTTCCAATATGCTCATCTTACCGAGAGCATAAAGTTCAAATATTTGCTTGATGATACCGGCTTCCGGTTCTTTGAGGCGAATATTATGTTTGCCCCGCTCGTCAACATAATTTTCATACCCGAGCGGCGCTACGCCGCATCTTTCCCCGTTTTTGGTTTTCAACTCCGTAGAACGGCGGACATTCTCGGAAAGCTGCAAGACATAAGCTTTGGCTCCCATGACCGAGAAATCCCAACGCATGATATCGGCTGAGGTGGATTTGCTGTTTAATATCATCCCTTCCCGATAAAAATGCAGTTCAATCTTGTCTTGGCGCATCAGTTCATCAAGAAGCACGCTTTCTTTGAAACTTCTTTGCACCCTGTCAACCGTATCGGCCACAATCGCTATGGTTTCCTTTTGTTTCTTGCAAAAATTTATCATCTCCATAAAACGCTTACGTTCGCCGCGGGTGGAACTTTCAATAATTTCAAAGCGCTTGATAACATCAAGCTCCCTTCTTTCGGCATATTCTTCCAAACGCTTACTTTGAGCGCGCAGGCTTAATCTCTCTTCCTGCATTTTGGTTGACACACGTGTCAGTATGACGGCTTTCATTTTCTTTAATCTCCTGTTTGATTGATAACATACACCTTGCAAAACCTGTCAGGTTGCGAACACCTTGTTTCAGTTCCTCCTCGGTTTTGGGAACGGATGCAATGTTTCTCAATGCTTCGGTTAAACTTATTGTCATTTTATCTTTCCCTTAATCGAACTCAATCTAATATATTGTTTTGTCCTGGTTTTATTGCAAAGGGGGCTTATTTTTGATAAGCCCCGGACACTTTTAATTAAACCCGTTCAGAAACATATTGATTCTGTTCGTTTTGGCGGGCAGCTTCAGATTGTATGTACATTTCATGAAGCATCGGTTCAGCGGCGGCAAGCGTCCTCTGCCTTGTTTCCTCTACTTTTCGGGCATATTCTTCCTGTCTTTCCCTGGCTTTTTGCTCGCGTTCGGCTTTTTTCTTATTTTTCCGGCGCTCGTTGGCTTCTTTTTTGCGCACCGCAGCATTATCAATCTCTTTGGCCAGGAAGTCGGTAATGTCCTCATTAAACTCGCCGGCCTCAACACTGTTGTAGAAATCAAACAAGAAGCTTATTTTCTGCTGAGTATCCAGCAAATCGAGCGAATAGCGGACAATGCGTTTGCCGCCCAGACGAAGCGTAAAGATTGAGTTCTTTTCCGTATCAATAATCAACTTGTTCATGCGGTTTTGTAAATTCCAGCTGTCTTCCTTGAAGTTTCTGATATTATCGGTCAAAAGTTTCAAAATCCGTTCTTTGGCCGTTTCCAAGGTCAACTTGCCTTCGTCTTTTGAGGTTTCAATCTTAAAAGCGTTATATTTTTCCAAAAAGTTTTTCATTTTATTTTCCTTTCAAAAGTAGGGTTTTTGTTAAAAAAGAGCATAATAATTCCGTATGGCGCTTTGGTATCTCCTCCGAGCCATTGAGGTTAAATGTTTAATTTTATTAGAAAATCAGTTAATTATGGCAGTCTGTCACATAAACCACGTCATCGGCGGCAAACGGACAGCGCTTTTCGGTTACGTAATAAAAATCTCCGGCCGCGGAAATAAAGGCATAAACACCGCGCGGGTCGGCAATGACATCTTTATAGCGTCTAATGCCTTTGATGACAAAACTGTCAAAATGGGTTGATACTTTTTCATAGATTTTGCAATCATCTCCAAAAGCAAACCCGTGCTGACGTAAAATGCCGTCCTGCTCATCAACGGTTCGGGCTTCGTCGGCATCAATGCCTTCATCGGCGGCAAATGCTGCAAAATCGGCATAACGCGCAAGTTTCCAACATCCGTATTGATGAACCGCTTCATCTGCCACCGGCATAAATCCTTGCAATTTATCCAGCAATTCTTCCGGTGTGAAATCGGCGGTTTTGGCAACCAGTCGGTAATGCATGACTTTTCTCCTAGCAGGCAAAACGGGCGGCGTTGAGAAGATTTTTCAGGTTTTCGGCCTCTTTTTTGAAACGATATTTTTTCAGCAAAGAAGCGATAATGTAAGTTAATATGGTCATTTTATTTTCCTTTCGGTTTAATCGTTAAATTATGGCATTGCTGCCTGACATGGTTAGTATGAAAGAAAAACAAAACGCAAGTCAACAGATTGTTTTTCAAGCTTTTTCTCGAAACTCGGTTTTAAATGTATTTAAATGGATATGTGTGGATATAGCGGGGTAAAAAGCTTTGCAAGATTTTGCTTAAAACAGGATAATTTTGCTTTAATCAGTCAAAGAATCGCAGAATCGGATAAAAAAGTAGACATTCAGACTTCAGAAGTAGACATTGAAACGCCAAAAGTAGACATTGAATGTATCCGTAAAAATAAAGTCCCTGGTATTTTGGCATGATTTTATTAAATGAAATTAAACTTGTTTGCGATTATCCTAGCAAAAAAGAAAGTAGGAATTGTTGAGGACGCATGGTGCATTTTAATTTCAAACAGGGACTTTTCCAGTCAAAAGACGAAATTTTGCAATATATCGGCGAAGACGGGAAAGAGTACGTTCCGTATGATTATAATTTTGAAGAAGACATTGTGCCGGCCATCAATAACCTGATACCCGGCAATGAAAAATTACCAATCCGACGGGAACTTAAAAACATTAAGGTATTTTTGCAAAGAAGTCTGGTAGGGCTTTGTTTTAAGGGCTTTGACTTCGGCGATGTGGTTGCGGCCGGTGCTTTATTCAGCGCGACCGGCTCACCGTATATCAGCGTTTTGTATTTTATCGGCTGCCGTTTCGGTGTTAATGACGGAATTGACATTCCGCCGGCGGGTGTCGGATTTTATGACTGCGTGTTTGAAGAAGCTTACAATGTGCGCTTGCGAAACGAAACACCGGACGCACCGATAGAATTTAACAATTGTGTTTTTAACGGCAGCTTGAACTTTGACGAGATAGATGCCCGGATTCCGGTGGAAATTGACCGCTGCGTGTTTAATGAGAACAGCCGGCTTAATATGCGGCGTTTTAACGGCAGCGGTAACGTAGGTTTGTATCATCTGGAAATCCGGAACTGTCTGTTTAAGGGAATAGTTAATTTTGACGAAAGTATTGTGCCGGAAAAGAGCGTGTTAGAATATCTGACCTTCTTCCGTGAAGTCAGCTTTAAGGATACGCAATTCAAGCCGGAAGTCAAAATACAAAATTTAAGCTTTGCGCCGTTTATCACTCAGACAGCCAAGAATGGATTTAAGAGCTTTCTCACCGCCTTAAACAAAAGCGGATACGCTAAGGAAGCCAAGTTTTATGAACAAAACGTGGGCGCAGACGGCGTTGATACCAAAATCAACAAAGACGAGTTTGACATTGCCGCACGTTCAAACTGGCTCAATATCAAGCAAACAGCCGCGTTTTTAGGCATTTCATACGCAACCTTGCTCGCCATGCGCAAAGAAGACAAAGCCGACGGTATCCGCCGCATTCCCTACATCGGCGAAGGTAAAAGTTCCCGCTACTACCTCCCCCTCCTCGAAGCCTACAAAAGCATGGATATGGATTTGGTTAATAAACTGGCAAAGAAGATAGAGGGGAAGTAGATTGTAAAATAGTAGGCGACACTTTGTTTTTGTGTTGACAGTCAAAGTTATCTCTTGAAAACCAAAGCTTTCTTTAATAATCTGATTAAAAATGAACTTAATTTCAGAGAATTAAAATGACTGATACGCAACGAACAATTGAACAAGCACTTTCTTTACGTGCACCGCAAAAAGAAAGCCTTGATATTTTGGTTAAAATCTTAGACAAGATCGTATTAAGCAAAGATATGTCCAATGATGAGGCTTTACGTCTTGTTCAGGAAGTTCGTCCTTCCGTTAAAGATTTTGAACGTGCATTCCCGTGTGTTTGTTTTGCAATTGCTACCGGAGTTGGTAAGACGCGTCTTATGGGGGCGATGATTGCCTATCTTCATGCCGATTGCGGCATTAAAAATTTTATGGTATTAGCGCCCAATTTAACCATTTATAACAAATTGAAAACCGATTTTACGCCCAATACGCCCAAATATGTCTTTCCCGGCCTGAAGGCGTTGGTTGATGTACCGCAAATTATTACCGGTGATGATTATGATCAAGTCGGTGGTTTATTTGACAATCCGAATGATAATCGTTTACGTATTAATATTTTTAACATTTCCAAGATTGACTCTGACAAAGATTCCCGCGGAACGCCACGTGTCCGTCGGATGGCTGAGTATTTAGGTCAATCATATTTTGATTATCTTTCCGGGTTAAAAGATTTGGTGCTGATTATGGACGAAGCGCATCGTTACCGAGCCAATGCAGGCATGGCTGCCATTAATGAACTGCATCCGGTGTTGGGTATTGAATTAACGGCCACTGCAAAATCTACCGGAGCAAAAGGAAAACCATTCAGAAATATAGCTTACGAATATAATCTGGCTCATGCTATTGCTGATGGTTTTGTCAAAAAGCCCGCTATTGTCGGACGGACGGATTTTAACAAAAATCAATATGATGAGGACACGCTTGAAGATCTAAAAATAAAAGACGGGATTAAAGTCCATGAAAGTGTTAAAGCCGAACTTCAGGTATATGCAGATAATAAAAAAGTACGCTTAGTTAAGCCTTTTATGATGATTATTGCCAAAGATATTGCGCATGCCGAAGAAATTGAGGCTAAAATTAAAAACGACGACTTTGAAGGCGGACGCTACAAAGATAAGGTTATAGTCGTCAATTCCAAGCAAAACGGCGAATTAAAAGACGAAGTTTTGCAACGCCTGCTGGCCATAGAGAATGCTGATGAGCCAACAGAAATCGTTATCCATGTCAATATGCTGGGCGAAGGTTGGGATGTAAATAATCTGTATACGATTGTTCCTCTCCGTACGGCAGATTCCAAAATCCTGGTAGAACAATCCATCGGGCGTGGTTTACGTTTACCTTACGGCGAACTGACCGGAGAAGAAGCCATTGATCGTTTGCACGTTGTTGCTCATGATAAATTTAATGACATAATTAAAGCAGCGCGTGATCAGTCCTTTGAATTTCAACAGGAGTATATTGACGGAAGCGGAAACGGCCTGGTCGGAAAGGTTGTTGCAACCAGCACCAGTAAGATTGATGAACTCATACAAAGCGGCGGCATTGTTGTTACCAAGCCGCAACCGAAACAAACGTCTTTACCCGTGTTTACAAATGAGAACAATAAGAAGATAACGGAAGCCGTAAGGGAGGCTATTGCCGAAACCAGCCGTTACGTCAGCAATCCGGAAGACTTAAAAAATGCCGATAACCAGAATAAAATTACGGAGGCGGCCAAGCAAAAGCTGAAAAATATTGCGCTTGAGAATTCTGAGCTTTCTCTTGAACCTCTGGTAGATGTTGAACAGACAGTTAGAAATTATACGGAGAATTTTATTAAATTAACGATTAATATTCCGCGTATTATCCAGACTTATAAACAGCTGGGCAGCTTTACTTTTGATGATTTTGATATAGATACGGCTGATTTCAATGGTTATAAACCGGAATCTCAAAAGATGATAATTCAAGAAATTATCGGACATCATCGGGAAGAAAGACAGGCCGAATTTTTTGACCAATACGAAGATATAACACATTATCTGCTTGTACCGTTAATAGATGAGACTATTGTTTCTTACCAGGAAAACGCTGATTTAATTCAAAAATTGGTAAGACAGGTTATTGATTACATTACCTCATATTCAGGTTCGGAATTAAACACCCGTAAGATTTTGTTTTTTAACGGAGCAGATATAGCACATAAAATTATGCTGCAGATGAAAGCGCATGTTCGTCCGGCGCCGATGGAGCTGCGTGTTCAGGTAGACAGCGATTATGGTACGCAAATTTCCGAATCCTATAAGCTGATTGCTACCGAAGGACAGGAAATTCTTGATTATCGTGCATCCGTCAGTGATAAGTCCAAAATTAAAAATATGATTTTCACAGGTTTTAAGAAGTGCCTGTTTGACAAGCAAAAGTTTGATTCTGGCACAGAAAAAGACCTGTCTGAAATTTTGGAAAACTCAACTGCCGTCTTAAAATGGTTTAAGCCGAATAGTGATCGCACCAAAGAGATATTTAATATCAAATATCCTGATGACGAGCACCAGTTACACAACTATCTGCCGGACTTTATTGTAGAAACCGTAGACGCCAAGTATATGATTGAAACAAAGGCATCCGGACAGATGACGGATAAAACTGTTTTGGCCAAGAAAGCGGCGGCTTTGAAATGGTGTGAAATTGCCTCGGAATTTGAGAACAAGCACAACGGTAAATCTTGGCACTATCTGCTGATACCGGATACCACCGTAACACTTGACCGCAGTTTTGAAAAACTCGTCCGGGATTATGAGGCAAAGTGAGATGAATAAAGAAACGGCCATAAAATTATTTGAAGAACAAAAAGTCCGTGTGGAGTGGAATGAAAACCAGGAAAAATGGTATTTTTCCATTGTTGATGTTGTAGCTATACTTACGCAAAGTGTTGATGCACCTGCATACTGGCGCAAGTTAAAACAAAGACTTAAAGATGAAGGTAATGAAACCGTGACAAATTGTCACGCTTTGAAAATGAAAGCTCCTGATGGTAAAATGCGCCTGACTGATGTCGCCGATACCGAGCAGCTTTTACGCCTGATTCAAAGCATTCCAAGCCCGAAGGCCGAGCCTTTTAAGATGTGGCTTGCCAAGGTCGGTCGTGAACGCATTGATGAAATGGAAGACCCAGAAATAACAATCAATCGTGCTTTGGAAACATATTTGAAAAAAGGATATTCTGAAAATTGGGTAAATCAACGCTTAAAATCTATTGAAATCAGAAAAGGCCTGACGGATGAATGGGACAGAGGCGGTATAAAGAAAGGTTTGGAATATGCCATTTTAACCGATGAAATTACCAAAGCTTGGGCGGGGGTAACGACCAAAGAGTATAAGAAACTTAAAAATCTTAAAAAAGAAAATTTAAGAGATAATATGACTAATATGGAGTTGGTGTTAAATATGTTAGCTGAAGTTTCTGCAACAGAAATATCACAAGCACAAAACCCTAAAGGCCTAGAACAACACAAAAAAGTTGCCCGTGCCGGTGGAGAAGTAGCAAACAAAGCCAAAAAAGAACTTGAAAGCAAAACCGGTAAAAAGGTAGTAACATCAAAGAATGCTAAGAACTTGCATAAGCAAATTGAAGAAAAGAAGGATGAATAATGGATTTTGTTTGTGATATACCTTCTTGCATTGGGAATATACTAAGTTTTCTTTTTGATAAGCTTTGGTGGAAAGATTATGGAATACCGCTTATCGGAACAGTTGGGGTTCCTTTAGTCGTGTGGATACTAACTCGCTACTATGGAGCAGATAAAGCGGAAGAAAGAAAGGAAATACGGCAACTTAAAGATAATTTAGATTTTTTAACTTCCGTATCTCTAATCAGTCTAAATAGTCTTGATTTTTTGAAAAAAAGACTCAATGAAATTCATACTAAAATAACTAATATCAACAGAGAACTTAAAGATAACAGAGTACAACTGGAACAAGTCAATTTAGATGAAATATGCTATGGTTTTGTTTTTGATAATGTCTTTAATAGTATAGAACTTCCAAAATATGCAAGATGTATTGAGTGCAATCCTATATTTATGGAGAACATTATCCTTGTTAAAAGTCTACTGAGCGCAACAAAAAACTACATAGATGAGAGAAATCAAATTATTTCCTCTCTTGCCTCTTGCGAAAATGACACAGCAAGATTAAACCGTTATCAAGGATTTATAAAAAGCGAACAAGAAAATATGGATAAATTTATTTTTGATGTTCATCGGATGGTTATTCTTCTTGTGATGATAATTGAGGCTATACAAGAATTTCCTCAAAAAATAAAAAAATTAAGACTTATAAATGTAAAATTTACTGAATCTCAGATGCGTTTAATTAAAGAGGCCGAGAATGCTGCACCCAAGAAGGACGAAGACAATGACGAATGAAGAGTTAGAAAATAAAATTAAAGACAGTTTTGATTCCATTATGGATAATATCAAGGATTTGGGAGAAAAGCATAAAGATGTTCCGCAATTTCAAGGGCTTTTGATTATTCTCTTGTGCTCTGTTGCAAGTGTTTATCGAGATACTCCGATACATGTTGATGAGCGGGATATAATACCCCATAAATGGACATATTTAGTATATAAAATATCTCAACTATCAATAGAAATTCCATTACTGCCAAGTAATACTTCCAAGGCAGTAATGAGATTAGAAGGTGCTTATGAATATTTGAAAGATATAGATGATCTTTTAAATGACTCTGAAAAAATATCGAAATTGTTACATGAATTAGGAACTAAAGAAAATGTGTGATTTTTTTGAAGAAATAATTTGTTCGCATAGTTTATGGGACTGGTGGAGCGATATAATAATTCCAACTGCTGGAGCCGTTGTTATTCCAGTAATGATTTGGTATTTTAGTTCTGTTAGAGCTGAAGAACAAAAAGAGTTACGTCAACTTAGAGATAAACTAAACCTTTTACTTTCACTTTGTTTAGACAGTATATTTAAGTTAATTTCATTGAGATCAACTTTATGTCAAATAAGGGAAATTGAAAAAAAAGATATTGATAAAATATATGAAGAAGACATACAAAAGATAACAAAAGTCTATATTTCACCCATTGATTTTAGTACAATTAATGTGGCTGATTATAGTTCATGCATTGCATATTCCGAAAATTATGTAATAGATTTAATAAAAATTTTATCTGCAATGAAAATTAAAGATTTCAAAATTGAACACCATAATTTTCAGATAAAATCTATTGCGGAATGTTCCGATAAGTCGCAAAAAATCCTAAAATTAAAAGAACTTATCAGTATTGAAAGGAAGGAATTTCCTCAATTTACAAAAGAAGTAGAAGAAGCAATCCTATTTATTCGAAATTTTATCAAACAAACAAAAGATCTTGAAAAGAAAATCAAAGGGTTAAAGCTTGATAATATAACATATTCGGAAGAACAATTAGCTCTATTTATAGAATTAGAAAAGGCACAAACAAAGGAAAACAACAATGGCTGAAAAATTACAGAGATTGGAATTGACTTGGCCGGGGAAGGAGGACAGATTTAACCCGGAGCCGCGGATATTGCTGGAAGATAAGGAAAAATCTTATTCCAAACCTGTCAAGCAGGCGGAGTTGGCGGAATCTGCCGTTAAGCCGACCTATGATAATATGCTTATTCATGGCGACAATTTGTTGGCGTTAAAAGCTTTGGAGCAGGATTATACCGGCAAAGTCAAATGTATCTACATAGATCCGCCGTATAACACCGGCAACGCCTTTGAACATTATGATGATGGGTTGGAGCACTCTATCTGGCTTTCGCTGATGAGAGACAGATTAGAGATTTTGAAGAGATTGCTTGCGGAAGATGGGAGTATATGGATTTCCTTAGACGATAACGAGCAGGCTTATTGCAAAGTTCTTTGTGATGAAATTTTCGGCCGTCAAAACTTTGTCTGTAATGTTATATGGCAAAAAAAGCATACTCGTGCAAATGATGCAAAATGGTTTTCTGATAACCATGATTTTATCTTAAGTTATGCTAAAAATAAGGAAACATGGAGACCAAATTTATTACCTAGAACAGAAGATAGTAGCAATAATTATACGAATCCAGATAATGATCCAAGAGGAGTATGGGCTTCAGGTCCTTGCCATGCCAAAACTCCAAATGAAAAGGATATATATCCGATTAAAACTCCCTCAGGTCGAGAAATACTTCCTCCAGCAGGAACAAGTTGGCGTTTTTCACAAGAAAAGATGCTTCAGTTAATTGCAGAGAATAGAATTTATTTTGGCGTATCTGGTAACAACGTACCCAGATACAAAAGATTTATTACTGAAGTAAAAAATGGCTTTGTTCCTTTGACTATTTGGCCAAGAGAAGAAGTTGGAGATAATCAAGAAGCCAAAACAGAGGTCAAACAATTTAATTCAACAGATGTTTTTGCAACACCTAAACCGGAAAAACTTATTCAGCGTATTCTGCATTTAGCCACTACCCCCGGCGACCTTGTTTTAGACAGCTTTTTAGGTTCCGGGACAACCGCTGCCGTGGCGCATAAAATGGGGCGTCGGTGGATTGGCGTAGAAATGGGCGATCACATCTATACGCATTGTATTCCCCGTTTGCACAAGGTAATTGATGGCGAAGATCAGGGCGGCATTACCAAAGCGGTTCATTGGCAAGGTGGCGGCGGATTTAAGTTTTATGAGCTGGCGTCTTCTTTGATTGTGAAAGACAAATACGGACAGCAGATTATTTCCGACAAATACAACGCCGATATGCTGGCCGAGGCCATGTGCAAAATTTTAGGCTACCGTTATAAACCGGATGCCGAAAAATATTGGAAACAGGGCTATTCTTCTGAAAAAAGCTTTATTTATACTACGACCATGAGTATGCAGGAGGAATCTTTGGGCAAACTTGCCGCGGAAGTCGGCGATGACAACCTTTTAATCTGTTGCAGCGCTTTTATCGGCAATAAAACCGCTTATCCGAATATTACCGTTAAGAAAATCCCCGCCGCTATCCTCAAAAAATGCGAATGGGGCCGCGAGGGCTACCCCTTAAACTTAAAGGATTACAAACCGACAGATGAAGACTTTGAATTTGAGGAGAAGGAATAAATGGAATTATACAGATATCGTTCTTATAAAACAAATGAAAAAGGTATAAACTACGATAAAGAGGGACTGATTAATTCCGAAATATATTTTGCAGGACTATCTGAATTAAATGATCCAATGGAAGGATATACGGATGTATACTTTCTAGGAGATTTTGTTATATGGAAAAATTTATTAAAAAATTACTTTCGTTCATTATTTGAAAGTTTCACTTCAGCACTTATTTCTAGACCAATACCTGAAGATCCTCGGGATTTATTTGAGCCTATAGTTATAATTCACCAATGGTTTGATGACAGATTTCAAAACATATATATCCAAGATTGGTTTCACAAATTACCTAATCAATTTATATCCGAACCAATAGTTTCATCATTGTTAGATAATCTGCCAAATGTACATATATCAAAAGACCAATTATTGCTCTATTTAAGAATTATACAAAGTACTGCAATTAAGATAGTTGTAGAACATATGGTAGATATGGGTATATTTAAGGAAACCATAGCCTTACCAGAACAAACAGAACTTTCAACACGCATAAATTGGAAAAATATTTTTTCAGAAAATGAAACGGTGAATCGTAAGCTATACCCTCTTTTGAATCAATATTTTAACTCTCTGTCGCTACTTAACGAAAAAGTAGATAAGAGAACAAAATTTTTATTTTTAGATTTTCCAAATTTATTTGTAAATCAACTAGAAAAGCTTATATATCCAGAGTTTTATGTAGCATGCTTTACAAGAAATCCCCAAAATAGTTCTATGTGGGGAAACTACGCAAATTCACACCAGGGAATATGCTTAAAGTTTAAATTTGATGATAAAATACCATTATATCTTCCTTATTCCTATGGTAGTAATGGTGTTTCAAAGAAATTTATTGAATATACTGTAAATAAAGTAAATTATACAAATTGTCTTACTTCATTAAATTTTTTTGAGAATTTTGGAAATGTTGCTGGAGGCGTTTTGAATAGGCTATGGCTGATAGATGACGATACAAAAGAAACAACAAAAATCAAATTAATTGATGATGATACTAGAGAACAATATTGGAAAAAAATATATAATGTCTTATCTCAAAAAACTACAGACTGGAAATATGAACAGGAAGAACGAGTATTATTAAATAATATGTTTGGCGATTTTTATGAGTCAAAAGACAGATGTATAAAATATGATTTTAATTGTTTGGAAGGAATTATCTTTGGTTTAAGAACCTCTGACGCAGATAAAAGAGAAATTATTGAAATTATTATTAACAAATGTAAACAAGAGCATCGCAAGGAATTTAAATTTTATCAAACATTTTATAATAAAGAAACATGTAGCATAGATTACAGAGAAGATACATTGATTAACAATTTACTACTAGAATATGTCTCAAAAAAATAACATGGCAAAGAATAACCCATTGGCAACATATATTTATGACAGCATAACTGCTCATAAACAAGAAATGATTCATAAAATCAGCAAATTGCATGTGATGATTGCAGCACGTCATATAGATATAGAGACGTTTGATAAGCGAAAAATATCTATTCATGGGATAGAATACAGTGGTACTCTAATTCATATTTATTGGTCATATTTTGATCCTTTTATAAAAGACTATGTTGCTAGAACTGCTGAAGAAATCAGATTAAAAGCAATAGAATCTTGCGTGAATGTTAATGCTTGTCTGAATTTATTTCGTAAAAATATGTATGACACAATTACAATAATTTATACAAAAATAGCAGAAACTGACCGTTTAATGAGAGGAAAAGGTTATCCGAAAAAAGTAGCGTTACGATCAGTAGATACAGAAATTAATTTTTTATGCCAATATGTTGATGAGAAGATTGATGCTCAGATTGATATAGTCAAACGGCAAAAAAGAAAAAAAATAAAAGATTTTTTACTAGAACATATAAATATGATAATATTTGTTTTTCTAATAATTATTGGCTTTTTATGTGAAAAAATGGGATGGATTTCATTAGGTAAGTTTATAGAAATGATCCTTACAAAAATATAAAAGAAACTCTACTCCACGCTCCAAGTAACATCAAACACTGGTTCAATGGTATAATCCGGTTTGAGGCTGCGTTTTTTGCCGCCAATGAGGCGGTTGCATTTCTTTTCCAGCTCGCGTTCAATCTCAAAAGTGTTAAATTCGTTGTCGTTCATTTCTTTCTGCAGGCATTTAATTTCTTCATCCAGAGCAAGCTTTTTCTTAAAATCTTTTTCCAGCTTAAACTGGCGTTTAAGGTTTATAATCTTGTTTTTCATTTTATCACCCTTAAGATGTATAGCCTGCTTTTCATCTATCAACCAACGGTTAAGTTTATCAACTTCTGAACGCAAAATATTATCAATTCGCTTCTTTTCGGATTTTTCATATTTGGCAATATCTTTTTCATGTAATTGGCGACTTAAATCCAGGTATCCTAAGGGCTCTGCCGAGGAAACCCGCGTTACATTGTCAAAAATATTTTCCGGTTTAAGGTTTAATAATCCGCCGTGTTCATCAATGACGGTTGGCAGTAGATGAAAGTTTTTTTCCGGCGCATTCATCTTAAACAAAGACAACAGCAGCCGCCCGCGTTGTCCGGATTTCATCTTTTCTCCGGGTTTTAGCCACAAATGGCAGGTTTCTGCGGTTTGCGCCAAAGCCTCGTTTAAGATAATCCGTCCGAATTCGCTGTCTGGATTATACGGCGTTGAAGAGCGCCAAACGGCTTTACGTTCTTGCGGCGATAAAAAGCGATTATTATCCCGCTTGGAAAAATCAAGTTTGAAATTGAAGCTTTTTCCGAATACGATATCGGTCGGCTTATCAAAAACCTGCTCTTCAAACGGGCCAAACACATGCCGCGCCGGATTGATAAACATATCAGGATGATGCTTTTTGAGTATAATAACTGATAAATCCCAAAAAATCTGCTTACGGCGCTCCAAATAATCTTCTACCCGCTGTTTCATAACCTGCAGCTTTTCTTGTGTCGTCGGATTCAGGTTTTCCAAAACCAGCTGGCGTGTTTCTTCCAACTTGGCGTCTCTTTGAACACTTAAACTTGCCTGTAACTCATCAAAAGCCCGGTTAATTTCTTCCGTCGTGCGGCACAATTCAAAAATAGAAGCCACGGCGCGTTCAAAATCCACACCGTCCGCTAAAGAGCCCAAAATTTCATCGCTGGCTCCGAAAACACCGTCAAACAATTTGAATTTATGTTGCAAAATCTTATAAAGACGGACATCTGCCACATTTTCCTTGTTTATAAAATTGATAATCACAACATCGCACTTTTGCCCGTAACGGTGGATTCGTCCGATTCTTTGTTCTACACGCTGCGGATTCCACGGCAAATCATAATTGACCAGCAAAGAACAAAATTGCAAATTCAAACCTTCGGCTGCGGCTTCGGTGGCAATCATAATTTCAGCATTTTCCTTGAATTTGGTCACCAAAGCTTTTTTCATATCGTTGGTGCGGGAACCTGTCAGTTCGGAAGAGTGATTTTCAACAAATTCATTGTAAACCTGATTGCAGAGCGGGGAATTGTTTTGCCCGTTAAAAGTTACGATTTTATCCTTAAAGCCATGCGCAGACAGATAATCAAACAGATAATTCAGAGTGCGGTTGCTTTCCGTAAAAATTATTGCTTTTCTTTGTCCACCCTTTTCTTTTATTTTTGTAAATCCCTGATTGATGGCATCTATCAGCTTTTCGGTTTTGCCGTCTACCTTAATTTGCGAGGCTTTGTCAATCAGAGCCTGCAAAAAAGCTTTTTCGTCACGAATTTCTTGCGACGTAAATTTTTCTTTAATTTTTTGTGAATCGTTAAAATCCTCTAGAGAATCTGTGTATTCTTCCAATAAGTCTTCATCAATTATAAATGGTTTCAATTCATTGAGATCGCCACCGGATTTTTCAATATAACATAATCGCTCCATCAGCCTTTCTAAAGTCCCTTTAACGGCAGCTGTTGACGAGCTCATCAATTTTCGTATCATAAGCACAATCAATGTACGATAATGCGTTGTAATGGCTATTTTTGAAATATCCTGAATATAGGCTGAAACCGCGTTATAAAGTTCTGTTTCCTCCGGCGTCGGATTAAAGGCAACTGTCATGGCCTCGCGATTGGTATATTTTATATATTCCAAAACATCTTTACGCAACGTGCGATGCAGCACACATTCCAGCCTTCTTCTTAATTCTGCATGATGCTGCTCGGAATACAAATAATTTTCCATAAAAGAATATTCATTTCCTAAAATTCTCGGATCTATAATCATAACCAATGAAAATATATCCATTAAAGAATTTTGAATAGGCGTTGCCGTCAACAGAAGTTTCTTTTTGCCATAAAAGGCTTCATTGATACCATCAGCTATTTTGGTTTTGCCTCTATAAAAATTACGAAGTTTATGCGCCTCATCCAACACAACCAGATCAAAATTATGCTGTTTCATAGTATTTTTAAGCTGTACGGCACAGTTATATGAACAAATGGTTATACCTTTGAATGACAAAGGATTGTCTTTTTCAGCTTTTAGAGCATCATTGTAGATTTTCATATCAATAATTTGAGCCGGCAAACCAAACTTTTCCTGCATTTCTGTTTGCCATTGTTGGCAAAGACTGGCCGGAGCGACCACCAAAATAGAAGTTTTCCCGCGCGAAAAATATTCGGAAATAACTATGCCGGCCTCAATCGTTTTACCAAGGCCGACTTCGTCAGCCAAGATAACCCCTTGGGATAAAGGAGATTTCAAAGCAAAAAGTGCTGCTTCGATTTGATGCGGATTCATATCAATTTTAGATGTTTCCAATGAACCGGAAATGTTTCCCATATCCGCTTGGTTACCTGAAGCTAAAACTTCCAAAGCCCAATATTTGGCTTTTATCTCATCCGCCGTTAACATAAATGTAGTTTATAAAGTCTTTACTTTAATATCAAGTTAAGGTTTTGGGAAAATGTTACTTAACTTTACCTGTGTTATCTCCTCCGCTAGTCTATCCGCCCTAGCCCTTTCCAGCTCATATTGTTGTTTATAGTATTCAGCGTCGCGTTGGTAGTTTAGAACCTCTTGGGCGAGGATGCGTTTATCTATGTTGCTTAAATCGACGCAAGAGATGGTTAAGTAGGGCTTGCCGGAAAGGTTCAACACTCTGCGGCCGTGGATATCCGTTGATTTTAGAAGGTATCCCTCGCGGATCAGTTCGTTTACCATCACTTTGGCAGAATTAACCGTTAATCCGAGGGCGGCAGCGATTTTATCGTTCCCCATGAAAAATGTGTGGTTATTGTTGGTTTTGTATTTAATGAAATCCAATAACAAACGTTTGGTTATGGATAGCTCAGCTTTGCTTTTGCTCATGTTTTCTCCTCATAAAAATTTGTCTCACAAATATTTATTGAAGAAGGATGCCGGATCTTCATTTGAACAAAATTCCTGCCGGAAATCGTTATTTCCACCTGTTTGAGGTATTGGTAACTGTTATTTTCGGTTTTCTTGAAATGGAAACTCTTATTTCCACCGTTGGAAACTGTTATTTCCGCTGTCGGAAGTCGTTATTTTCCGAAATGGGAACCGTTATTTTCTTTGCTTTTTGCGGAATGTGTTATGTGGCAAGGGATTGAGAGTAATTTTAGAGCCCTATAATAGTATTATAATAGAAAATAAAATAGCTATTATAATAGACTGGAATTTAACAATAGCTCCTTTGTTTTTCTCTTAAAATAGAAAGAAAATAAATCAGTTGAAAGGAGTTTAACGACTTCAATAAAAAAGGAATGCAATTTAGGCATTCCCTCTAAAGACAAATTAATATGATGAGATTTATAGCTGTTTGCTACATAGGTATTTATCCGTTAATTACCCGAAAATCACTTTTCATTCCGAATTTGAGAATAAATTTCTTCCCAGCCGGAATTGTGGGTTGCTCCCCTAACCTCAAAGACTCTCGTGTTTTTACCGACAAAATCACGCACCAATGCCGGAGGCATGACTTTATCATCACTGCCGACATAGTGGATTTGCGGAATTCTGGCGAACTGTTTACGGTAGCTTTCCAAATTCATTGATTCATTAAGCGGCGGCAGGTTGTGATATTGCGTCCATACTAAATGGTCGAGATTACCGGCAATGGTTATGATTTTTTTGACATTTAAGCCCGGTTTGGCTGACGCTATCAAGCCTGCAACCTGCGCCCCTCCGGAGAATCCGATTAAAATAACCGGATTGTCGCCGGCAATATTTTTAATTGCCTCATATTCGGCGTTAATAACTTCCGGTGCAAAACGGGCAGTTGTCCAATGACGTTTAGAACAAATCGGACTTTTGACATATTGACACGGTCTTGCAAGATAAACGACATTCGGACTATTATCGCCAAAAGCCAGCTCGCGAACTAATATTCCTTTAGGTGTCGGGTCTTGTGTGGCGCGGCCGTGAGCATTAAAAGCATAACCGTCGCCTTCAATATATATTTTGTAAGTACCGAACGGTTCGGTTATTTTTTGCCAGCTGGCAAGCGTAAAGTCTCTTGTCGGGATTTCTTTATAAACAAAATCAGTCGGTGCTTTGATCGCCGTACACCCAGCCACAAAAAATAAGATAATTAATGCTTTTAGCATATATTCAACTCCTTAATGATAACTATAATAACTTATTAAGAAGATTCCAGAAAATTTTTAAGAACAGATAAAATAAAACGAAAACCCACAAACAGTCTTTACAATTAAGTCCCTAAATTGCATATTCATAAGATGTTAAAATAAAAAAAGGTGTATCAAATAAAAGAGGAAAATATGATAAAAAATTTTTGTATTGTTTTATCAGCGTTTTCGCTGCTTTCTTGCGGATTAGCGAATGATTGCAAGGAGGTTTCCGGAATATTGCGGTTTGGTCACGAGGTTCGCTCATTTACAAATCTTGAAGATGGTAAAGAGTATTGGATTGTGGATAAATCAGGTAAGTTAATGACAGAGTATAAGAAAATAATTGGTACGGAAGTTATTAATAACCAGCCTGTATCGGCAAAATTAAAAATACGAAGGATTGAAAAACAATCGGACGGTTTTGAAAAAGAATATGCCGGAACTTATGAAGTAAAAGAAATTGTTTCTCTTGAATGAGTAATGTCGAAAACAGAAAATATAGTCTATTTGCAGTCGGGGTTATGAAAAATAATAGGTTTTTGATTCATAACCATCGTTTGACTGTTTGTTGCCAATACCGGCGACACGAATAGCAGAACCAACGATGGACAAAGTAATTTTTTTTCACAATAATTTTCAGTTAATTAGTTTTAGATTTAATTTCAACCTCTTATAAAAAGCACTATAAAAGTTTATTTCTAAAAATTCCAGAGGGTTTTTGATGATTTAACTTGATTCTAACTCATTTACTTTATAGAGTAAAAACGAGCGGGAAACTGCTTAGGGCGTCAGAAACCCTTTTATATAACCAGTCGTGTGCACACGACTTTAAACATTAGTGCCGACTTCTTGTCTATGGACGGATGTCGGTGAATAAGGCTCAGCCAAATAAGCCGAGCCGTTTGGTTATATACGGTTTCTGAACATCCGCCCGCCTTTCAAAGAAAAGCGGGTTTTTCTTTAACTAGTTAGAAAAAGGATGTTTAATCGTATGAAAAATAAACTTTTAATTACAACGGCATTAGTAGCTTTAGTTTCTGCTAATAATGCTTTTGCTCAGGTAAGAGAAGATTTGATTGTAGATTCTCAAACCCCGATCAGCAATCAGGGAATAGATGAAGAACCATATTACTATAAATCAATCAAAGTAGAAAAAGAAGGCTCATTAAATATTGAAACTTCTAATATCAAAACCGAACAAGATATTACGGTTTTAGGCGGACTGGATTTGAAAAACAGCGTTTTGGAAGCCGGAAATGATGCCGATGACCAGCCCAATAACTCCAACATATTGTTGGATGGTGCAACCGTAACCATGAATGATTCGGATTTGGAAGCTAACGGCAACATTATCATTAAAGATACGAATCTTAGCTCAACCTCTTCTACTGAGGCACCGGATAACTACGGCGTTTGGGCTGATGGTAATCTTACACTGGAAAACTCTGAAGTTACTTTGAAAGATTCCTATTTAAGTGCAGCTGGAGAAATCATTATTGACGGCGGCTCGTATACTTCCGACGGAGGAACTGTTTTATCTGAACATGGGAGTATTACCATTAAAAACGGAACAATCACCGATACCGAATTTATGGCTCAAAACGGTAATGTTAATCTTGAAGGCGGTACAATTCAGGAAATAAAAGATGCTTTTGAGGAAAAAGAGCCTAGTGGTGAAATCGGCATCAAAAACCTTAATATTAAAGGTGGTGAGTTTATTCACACCAATGTTTCATCAGACGGATTTGAGAATCTGAATGTCAGCGGCGGAAAAATGCAGCTGACCAATACGGAAATGAATGCTTGGGACGGAAATATCAACATTTCCGGTGGTGAGATTAACCTTATGGGTGATGATACATCTGTTGAAACCGGATTATATGCCCGCAAAGAATTTAATATCACCGGTGGTACCATCAATATGAAGGGCACTGATACCATTCTTAACAATATTGCTGATTACAAGCCCGATGAATATCCGGCGTATGATTTGAATATCAACGGTGGAACAATCAACGTTACCGGTAAACAGGCTGAAATTTCCAGCAGCAAAAACGTTAACATTAACGGCGGTACAATCAATATTGCCGAAGGCAGCACTCTGGGAATCTATGGCGGAAACGATCAAACGCCGACAACGGCTCAGCTTGGTTCCGCAGCAATTTTGAATATTGCCGGAACATTGGACACCAGCCTGAACGGCAACGGAACGCTTAACTTTAATTCAAACAGCGGAAAGATTACCGGCAATGTCAATATGACAAGCGGCGGCGTTATGAACGTCGGGTTGAATAATGCGGTTATTGACGGCGATGCAACATTTAATTCCGGTTCAACGCTGAAGCTGGAAATTGCCGACGGCGGTAACGGTTCTCTGCAAGCAGCAAACATTACCGGCAAAGAAGGATCCAAACTGGCGCTGAACATTACCAAGAAAATGGAAATCGGCCAGACTTTGGAAGATGTGGCTTTGCTGAAAGGCAATGTAGACAATCACTTTACCAATGAGATTTCCAATAACCGTTATAAGGTAACCTCGGAAAACGGTAAGAACTTTGACATTACCTATGAAAATTCGGCTTCCGATGTCGTGGCAGACGCCGGCGGTTCGGCCAACAATGCCCAAACAGCTGAAGCTTGGGATACGTTGGTACAATCATCAACAGCAAGCGACAATGCCAAAGCGGTTGCTTCGGTCTTAAACGATTTGTCGCAGAATAACGAACAGGCTTATGTTGACGCTTTAACCGCGGTTGCACCTGAAGTTGCACCGATGGTACAGAAAACCCAAACCGAAACTGCAAATCAGGTATTCGGAGCAGTCAGCACACGCTTGACTGGCGGGTCAATCTCAACCGGTGGTGAAGGTATGTCTTCCGGCGATAACATTTTTGAACGTGCAGCCGTGTGGGTTCAGGGAATGTTTAACAAATCCAAGCTGGACGATACATCCAAAGCCAAAGGTTTTGACGCAGATTCTGCAGGTGTCGCATTCGGTGCCGAGAAGTTTGTAACTGATGATACGAAGGTTGGTATTGGTTACGCTTACACCAATACGGATATTGACGGTTTTATGCGTTCAACCGATGTTGATACACACACGGCAATTTTGTACGGTGAATACAAACCAAGCAACTGGTATGTAAACGGTATTGCAACATACGGCTGGTCTGATTACTCCGAAGACAAGAGTGTTGCCGGCGTTGGCGTCAAAGCTGACTATGATGTTGAAACCTTTGGTTTACAGGCTATGACCGGTTATGACATGAATGTTAATGGTTTAGGCTTCACGCCCGAGGTTGGATTGCGTTATGTCCACATCAAACAGGATGCTTACAAAGATTCTGCCGACCAGCGCGTTTCTGCCAACAACAGCGACATCTTGACCGGTGTTATCGGTGCGAAAGTCAGCAAAAACTTTGAATTGTCTAACGGTATGAACATTAAGCCGGAAGCCCGGATTGCCGCGACTTACGACCTGTTTAACGATGACGTTAATTCGGTCGTAACTTTGGCCAACGGTTCGGCTTATGCGGTTGAGGGTGAAGCTCTTGATCGTTTCGGTATGGAATTTGGTGCCGGCGTAACTGCAGAAGTTAACGATAACGTCGAACTTTCGCTTGGTTATGAAGGTAAATTCCGTCAGGACTACCAAGACCACACCGGTTTGGTTAACTTAAAATATAAATTTTAAGATTAATCCATAGCGCAAAATACCCTGTGGCCGATTGGTTACAGGGTATTTTTTTGCAAACAACAAATTACCGATTTGCCGGATAAATATCTTTGTAACAAAAAGACAAAGGAGATTTTTATGTTGATTTATAACTCAGAAAACGAATGCTACTCCAGATTTATCCCTATTGACCAAGTGGCTAAGATGCAAGAGAAAATAAAGAAATTGGAAGAGAGATTGCAAAATATACCGGTTAACCCGATTGATCAGGCGGAATGTACCGAAGAACTTGATATTGATGACGTTAATTCATTAAAGAAATTGCTCAAAACGGAAAATTTTAATATCAATATGCCAATCAACCACCGCCGTGCCAACTTGTTTCTGGTAGCCTGTTACTTTTGCTCCGATAACGAGCCTTTGGAATATCTGCTTGCACAGGGCAGCGAAATCAACAGAACGGATATTTTCGGTTACAACGCTATTATGTCCGTGGTTCTGAACGAAAATATGGACGATGAAACAAAATCAACCGTACTGCAAATGCTGATTGACAAGGGCTGTGATGTCAATTGGATTAATAGCCAGGGCAAAACTGCATTAATGCTGGCTTTGGAGTGTATAGAACCAGATATTGCCAATCTTTTGCTTGATAACGGTGCTGTTTTATATAAGAACTAATTTTATTTCAAACACTCTTCAATATAGGCCATGGCATTGAGCAAACTTTGGGTTGCGAGGGTTAGTTTTCCATATCTTTTATTTTGATGAAGATTATTAAGCCAGTACTGATAAATCTTTATCATTAAACTTTTACAGTCACCGGCAAAAGCCTGTAAATCGCTACGAATAACAGCATCCTCATCTTCCTGTAAAATCTGATAATCGGTGATTTTGTTATGGTTTTGCGCAAGAAAGTCGTCCAATTCCGTTTCATTGGCAAAGTTTTTATATCCCCTGCGGCTGGTTATCGTTTCAATCAATACCCTCATTTTACGTCCTTGTGCTTTATAAGGATATTTATTAAAACAAAAAAAGATTTTAATTTGAAAATAAATTCGGCTTAGATTAACCTTTTGTTTTTGGGCTTTGATATAAGCAATGATTAAAAAAATTATAACGCATAGGCGTAACAAAAGCTAGTATTAAATGCCTCTTGGAAATGCTTAAGAAACAAAACAAAATTCACCGTATCGGGGCAGATAAAGGCGGTCATAGGGAAATCACAACTGATTAGGGAAAATAAATTTGGATAATATTTCTAAAATGTTGCTAAATTACGAATTCTTTTGTAAATATATACTTGGAGATTTTATATGTTGAATTTGGCTGTGAGAGAAGATAATAAAATAGAAAGCACTGCAAAACCCGTCTTAAAATGGGCGGGCGGTAAAACACAACTATTGCCTCAACTCAATGAATTGTTGCCGCCAAAATTAAAGGTAAATGCCATAAACACGTATATAGAACCTTTTGTTGGCGGAGCCGCAATGTTTTTTAACCTTTACAAGAGTTATGATTTTCAAAATGTTTATCTCTTTGATACGAATCAAGAATTAGTCATTCTTTACAATGTGATAAAAAAAGACGTAAGATCACTTGTTAAAGAATTGGAAAATATTTCAAAAGAATATTTTGCTTTGTCTGAGCAAAATAGAGATGAATATTATTATTTAAGAAGAGATGAATATAATGCCTTTGATAAAAATCTTGATGTAAATGTATATAGTAAAGATTTTATAAGAAGATCCGCTTTAACCATTTTCATCAATCGCACATGTTTTAACGGCTTATATCGTGTTAATTCCAAGAATAAATTTAATGTTCCGGTTGGAAAATATAAAAATCCGCGAATTCTAGATGAAGAAAATCTATTAAATGTTTCAGAGGCTTTACAAATAGCTGAAATTAAGCATTGTGATTTTGCCGAAACCTTAAAATACGTTGATAAGAATACATTTATATATTATGATCCTCCCTATCGCCCGATTAGCAAGACATCTGCTTTTAATGCATATTCAGTAAATGATTTTAATGATGATGAGCAGATTCGCCTAAAAAATCTTTTTGATACATGCGATCAAATAGGAGCTTTGCAAATGGAAAGCAATTCGGATCCGAGAAATTATATTGAAGATCTGTTTTTTGATAATTTATATGCCAAATATAAAATTCACCGTGTTAGTGCGACCAGAATAATTAATTCAAACGCCGAGAAAAGAGGCTCCATCAGGGAATTGGTTATTACCAATTATTAGTCAATGAAGAAACCATATAGACTATATATTGGCGATTGTTTTAAGATTTTAGAAGATTTTCCCGCCGAAACATTTGATATGATTTTTGCAGATCCTCCATATATGCTGTCAAACGGTGGAATTTCATGTCAAAATGGGAAAATGGTTTCTGTTAATAAAGGCAAATGGGATAAAAGCAAAGGTATTGAGGAAGATTTTGAATTCCATAAAAAATGGTTAGCATTATGTAAAAGATTATTAAAACCAAATGGAACATTGTGGGTTTCCGGTACTTATCATAGTATCTATACTTGTGGATTTGCCATGCTTTTGCTTAATTACCATATATTAAATGATATTTCGTGGTTCAAACCTAATGCCAGCCCCAATTTGTCTTGTAAATATTTTACGGCCAGTCATGAAAGTTTAATTTGGGCAAGAAAAAATAAAAATTCTAAACATTATTTCAATTATGAGGCCATGAAAAATGGTGATTTTTCAAAAGATTTTATAAAGAAACCCAATACACAAATGCGAAGTGTTTGGGCAATATCAACGCCACAATCTCAAGAAAAACTATTTGGGAAACATCCAACGCAAAAACCATTGTCTTTACTGGAAAGAATAGTTGAGGCATCAACGAAAGAAGGTGATTTAATTTTGGATCCCTTTATGGGAAGCGGAACAACCGGAGTTGCGGCAGTAAAACTAAATCGTCGCTTTGTTGGGATTGATGTTGAAAAAGAATATTTTGAACTGGCAGAAAAACGTATTTCTGATACCTTTAGTACCAAACTGCTTAACGGAGAAAAATCATGAAATATGATTGTATCTTTAAAGATAAATTAGATTGTAATGATGCTGATGATGTATTTAAATGTCTCATAGATACATTGAAAGAGACAATAAAAACGTGGGATTATTTTGTAAATTGGAATAAGGTTATCAAAAATTATCAAGATGTTGAAACTTCTTTGAATCTATTGAATACTTTAATAGGGAAAGAGGATATTGAGACAGCTGCTAAAAATTTGTTAAAAGAATATCCCAAGGTTATTGCCGTTATTCCTTCATTATTAGCTTATAGAGAAAGAAAAGTAAAACTCCTCTCAAATATTAAAAATTTTGAAATCACTGAATATGACTTTTCAAAGCCCATTGATTTAGATAAAGCTGTAATGTTTTTAAAAGAAAGCGGATTTCTGCAACTTATTTCGGATAGAAAAATTAAATCAATCCCTGATTATTTTATTGGTGTGGAGGTAGGTTTGGATTCTAATGGTCGCAAAAATCGTAGCGGAACATCCATGGAAGATATTGCAGAGTTCTTCATTAAAGACATTTGTAAACGAAAAGGCTATGACTATATTTCTCAAGCAACAGCCGATAAAATAAAGCAAAGATGGAACAAAACCATTACCGTTACCAAGTCATCTAAAAGAATAGATTTTGCAGTCAATACTCCGAATAAGTTATATTTAATTGAAACAAATTTTTATGGTGGCGGGGGCTCTAAGCTTAAATCAACTGCCGGAGAATATGCTGAAATATATCATCAGTGGACAAATGATGGACACCAATTTATCTGGATTACAGATGGTTTAGGCTGGCAATCAACAAAACGCCCTTTAAGAGATACTTTTGATAATACAGATTATATCATCAATCTAGATATGATACAAAAAGGTGTTCTAGAAGAGCTTTTAAAATAAAAAAGGGAGCGGCGAAGCCTCCTTTCGTTTTGTATGGAACGGCGTAACATGGCGTAGATTGTGCCTTGTTTCATTAAGTAAGGTGTTGGCCTCAGCAATCGTGCGTTTAGTGGTATCAGCTTGATTTTGTAAATTTTTGAGGGTGCTAAGCAAAGATTTTTTTCTCTTATAAGATTCTGTATAAACCACTTTTGCTCTGGCAATATTAGTAGAACCTTTTTCAATATAGGGATATGCTTTTCCCCTATTTTAAGAACAACTTTACTTGCAGGGCTTTTGAGAGCAATTCCCGCAACCACTGTTATATAGTGAAGATTGATATATAAAACCAACAGTAGTGTATGTTTCTTTTCTTATAATCCATTGAATTTAAAATAAATGATGATGAATCAAAGCATTGACATGGAAAAATGTTAAAAAAAGTGCTTGACTTGAGAATCCCGGCATGATAACCCGGGTGCCATCTTTAAATCTTGGTTGATTTTGATGGAGATTCAAATGGATAGCAACAATTTAATGCAGGCACTTTATACTATAGACAGGGAACGGATTAAAGCCGAACTAAATGCCGGTGCGGATGTTAATGCTCCTTATAACACGCACGGTTGGACGCCTTTTATGTGGGCATGTCGGGAATTTTATGAGCCTGAAGCGATTGAAACATTTCTGGCAGCCGGCGGCGATGTCAACTCCCGCAATCAATATGAAGAAACGCCTTTTATCATTGCCGCCAAGCACCGCAGTTCGCCGCAGACATTGTCGGTTTTGCTCAAGGCCGGAGCGGATATCAACGCGCAGGATAAATTCGGCAACACCGCGTTTGTTTATGTCGTGAAACATCCGCAGGCAATGATGCGACTTCGGGTTTTGGATTTTATGATTGATAACGGCGCCGATCCGAATATCAAAAACAAGCATGGTAAAAACGTTTGGAATTATGCTGCCGAACAGGAAGGCTTAAGCGATTACCTCTACGTCCGTTTGTTGGAGGAGAAGAACGATGAGTAATGCTGCCCGAATTGCCGCGTTAAACGATGCTTTCAGGGCTAATCCCTCGCTTGGGACATTTGTTTTAACCGCCGGTATCCGTGCCAATATGCCGCAGAACGTTGCGGCAATTCTTAATAAGGTGCGGACTTTTAAGGATTTCAACGAAGGCGATGATCCGTATGGTGAGAGGGATTTCGGGGCTTTTGATTTTAAGGGCAAGAAGATTTTCTGGAAGATTGATTACTATGACCGCAATTTTGAATTTGCCTCACCGGATGCTGCCGATCCGGAGCTTACCAATCGTGTTTTGACCGTTATGTATGCTGATGAATACTAGGAGGCCGTTATGGAATATGATGTTATTTGCAGCGAAAGCATAGACAAGCTGGTAGAATATGTGAACGTTTATCTTCGGGACGGTTGGCAATGCCAGGGCGGTATCGGGATTTTGACCCAAGGGTTGAGTTATAAAGTGTTTTATCAGGCGGTTGTGAAAGGAAAATAAGATGACTAATGACGTTTTTGTGGATGATAAGAAAATCAAAGATATTCTGACTTATATCAGCGGAATGAAGCATGCCGAACAAATCCGCATGATGTTTCTTTGTTCCTTAAATGGTATGCGTTCTATCAATTTTGCTTACCTGCAGGTTAAAGACGTTTTTACCGATAATCTTAAAATCAAAGACGTGATTTGCCTGGATTACGACAAGAACAAAGGCAAAAACAAATGTTCCTACTATATGAACAGCCAGCTGAAAAAGGAATTTTGCGAATATTTGAAGTATTTACAGCGGAAATGGAAAGGTAGACTGACACCGGAAACTTATTTATTTACGAGCCAAAAGCTCAATAAGCCCTACAACCGCGCCAGTATCAGCCGTTTGTTTGCTTCGGTTTACCGGAAATTTAACATTCAGGGCGCGAGCCACTTGGGACGGCATCTGTTTGTTTCCAAACTGGTTAATTCAGGCGTGAATATCTGTATTGTGCAGAAATTGGCCAATCATAAAAACATCAGCACCACGCAGCATTATTTTAACTATAACGACCAAATGCTTGCCAACGCCGTGGAAAATGTGAAGATTTGAGGAGAAAATTATGTCTTACAGAAAAGATTTTTTGAAATTAAGCATTGGAAAACAACGAGTTTCTTTTATGCTATCAGATAAAGAACGTCAAGAAATATGTAAAGAATTAAAAAAACAAGCCAAAGGAATAATTCCCCAACCAATTCATAATCTAACTCTTAATGGCTATTTTCATATTGTTAAGGAGGCAATACTTGCTTTGTGTGATGAAAAAGGCTGTTTACATAGTATATGGAATCCTGATGAAACGCCTACTAATATAATAGATATGACTGATTTAGATGTAGCTAAAAGATTCATGGACGGAAGGTCTTTATTTCATTCTTCTTATGGTGATCCTTGTGGAATCCTAGCCGATATAGACCATAATGATCCTATTCAATTTAAGTGGTGGAAACTGCAAGCCAACTATGGAGGGCATCCTTGGGAAAACAGAATGTTTGAAATTCATCCTTTTCCTATTATCAAACATGAATATAATCAGACTGAATTTTTAACAAAACAAGAAAATCGCTCCCAATATTACACAGATGATTGGTTGCTCTATATACCGACATATCATAGAAATGATACTTATGCATTAAGAAGTTTTTTACATTTAAGACGAAAAAATATTCCTGTTATTTTTGTTATCAACCCTGAACAAGATAAAAAACTATTATCTAAACGATATTATCCTGATTTATCAACTCAACCTAATTGGTTTTCTCTATCAGATAAGTTTTTTCAAATGGATAAGAGAGAAACCTATATCCGTACCACCATTGAATGAGAACACATGATGAAAATGCGCATTATTTCTGATTTACATATAGATGTTAATTCCAAATATCCCTTCAAATTAAAAGATAAAGAAACATTTACTATTATCTGCGGAGATATTTCAGGATATCTTGATAAAACAAGTAATTGGCTAAATAAAAATATCAAAAGAGGTCTTTTTGTTGCCGGAAATCATATTATATATAATGAAAGCAGACATTCTATACAATATTTAAAAGGACAATATACAAAGAACTATCCTTTAAGTTCTAGTATTTCATTTTTAGATGATTCATACAAGATTGTTGGTGATATTGTTTTTGTTGGAGGAACTCTTTGGACAGACTACAAACTATTGAATAAAGACCAACAAGATATGTATATGTGGTTTGCCACAAGATACTTAAATGATTTTAAATATGGAAAACTAAACCCGAATGGATTTGATGAAAAAGAGGACATTAACCGATTAGGTAATATTACCCCTGATTACTGTTATAATAGTTTTAAGAAAACATTGAGCACAATAGAAAATATCTGTAAAAAATTTCCAGATAAAAAAATTGTTGTCATCACTCATCATGCTCCAAGTATCAGATCTATTCCTGAAATATATAAGAATAGTGAAACAGCCCCTTGTTTTGCAAGCAATTTAGAAGATTTTATACTAAACAATCAAAATATTAAGCTTTGGTGCCACGGACATATTCATATGGCAAGCAATTACATGATTGGCACATGCTGTGTCGTTTGTAATCCATTAGGATATACGCAATATTATGAAAAAACTAATTTTGATGAAAATCTAATCATTGAAATATAAAAGAAAAAATATGAATAAATCGACTATCCAGCCATTAAAAATAAGAATTGAAGCTTAATCAATATACTTGCCAATGCTATGGAAAATGTGAAGATTTAAAATGAAAACAGTAGATAGAGTTTGGTTTTTAAGCCATTGCGAATGGATTTATAACAATCGGCATAGGTTGAAAAATAGACCTTGTGCCAATTTTGTGCTGACAGGATTTGTCATCAATTCCTTCGGATGTCCTTATTACGGCTATGCTATTGATAAAATAACTCTCGGCAACCTCATGAAACTCTGGGACAATGGCTTTGTTTATAAAGATTTTCCTTTAATCCATTACCGAATATCGCATGGAGACAGCTCAACTCATATCGCCTATATCTATCGTGGTAAAGTTTTCAGCCATAGATTTAGCTATAAAGACGAAAATAGATATATCCCAACCGAGGAAGTGAAGAAGATTTTGAAAGAATTGAGAAAAGCAAAACTATAAAACTTTCAGAAAGGTTGAAGAAATAAACTATTTCTGTTCACTTTTAGGACAAGTAACAATAAGTGACACAATATAAAGAATTTAGATTGATTTTTGTTAAATAATCAAATAATCTCATCTCAATGAAACAAAATCAGAGGAAATCATAATGTCTAAATTAAATGTTGACCAGAAAACTATAAAAGAATTGTTTATGGATAGAAAAGCCGATTTCTTAATTCCTGATTATCAGAGGCCGTATGCTTGGGAAGAAAAGGAATGTCAAACACTTTGGGAAGATATTTTTGCATTTGCTTTTCCTGATGATGATTATAGCAAATTTGATAGTGATAACGAAGAATATTACCTTGGTTCAGTCGTAACATTTAAAAATGAACAAGGAAAAATGGAAATTATTGACGGGCAGCAAAGATTAACAACGCTTATGCTGCTTTTAAGGGCGTTCTATGAACGCTTTGGAAATATGCAAGATAGTAACTCAATCTCTACTAGAGAAAATATTGAGAAATGTATATGGAAGACAGACGAATTTGGAAGACCTGATAAGAATGCACTGAAAATAAATTCAGAAGTTGCATCTGATAATGACAAAACAGAATTTCTTGATATATTAAAAATGGGTATAGCAAAGAAAGAAATGAAAAGTCGCTATGCAGTAAATTACAGATATTTTCAAGAACAAATTGATGTATTTTTGCAAAAGTATCCAAGTTATTTTTCCTATTTGCCAACTAGAATCCTTAATAATTGCATTTTGTTACCTATAGAAGCAGAATCACAAAATACAGCATTACGTATTTTTTCTACTCTTAATGATAGAGGGAAACCATTATCTGATGCAGATATATTCAAATCACAACTATATAAACATTATTCGCAAAAAGGAGAAAAAAATAGATTTATTGAACAATGGAAACTTTTGGAAGAAAAAACAGATAAAATTTTTCATCCGCAAACAGGAACTCCTATGGATGAATTGTTCACAAGATATATGTATTACGAAAGAGCAAAGCAAGGAATCAAATCCTCAACAACGGAGGCATTGAGAAAGTTTTACGAAAAAGACCATTATGCTTTATTAAAAAATGATTATGTCTTTTCAAATTTAATAGAATTGGCTGATTTTTGGGATGATGTAACCAATTTGAATTCAGATAGATTTGAAAATGATGATGTACTGAGAAAGTTGTTTGTGCTGAATTATGCTCCGAATGGAATGTGGACATACTTTGTTTCTGTTTATTTTATTCAACACAAAGATAATTGGAATAATGCAGAATTTGAAAAATTTTTGGAGAAAAATATAGCTTTTATCTGGGCTTACGCATTGACTAATTCTGGTGTTAATGCATTAAGAACGCCTATATATGCAGAAATGATAAATTTGGTAGAAAATAGACCAGTGACATTTAGTGATTTTAAATTTGATAAAGCTGGATTAACAAATATATTACAAACTTATGAATTTTCAAACAGAAGACCAATTACTAAATCAATGTTAACTTGGTGGGCATATCAAGATGAAAAACAAGAAATTTTATCGTTAGATACCGTTTTAGAGATAGAACATATATTTGCTCGCAATCGTCAAGAGAATGAAAAATCATTACAAGATGAAAATAATTTAGAATGTCTTGGCAATAAAGCACTTTTAGAGAAAAGAATAAACATCAGAGCATCTGATTATAGGTTTAGTGATAAAAAGAAATATTATCAAGGCTACACGAAGGGTAAGACTGTTAAAGAAAGAACACATATCAATGAATTATTAGAACTTTCGCTTAAGGATGATTTTAATGAGAAAGATATTATCCAAAGAAACCGAGTAATAGTGGATAAATTTATAGGTTATCTACGAAAAGAGAATCTATTAAATGAATAAAATAAGAGCTCTTCAGAATGGTAAGCTTTTTCTTAAAATGTTAAACTTTCCGGCATTTTCTGATAAAGTTTAACATTTTTTCATTCCTGCTCTTTTAACCAAAATCAGACCGCTATATTTTCTGCCTATTTCAAAGAAAATGTTAAAGAATGTGCATTGTTTGATATTTTTTATATTTGAAAAATTTCTCTTGCAATATAATTTAAATTAGTCTAATCTATATTATATTAAACGAGATGGTTATACAGGTAATGTACGAGCTATGAAACAACCTGATTTCAAAAGCAAAATATGCGGTTTTAATTTTTCATATCCGGTTATGAATACAATAGACATCTGCAATTTGTTTATTAACGGCGGAAGTATTGATATTTCAATGAACGGCAAATCAAAATCTAAATGGTCGTTTGATACGGAAGACAAAATCTTAAAAATCACCGATAAAGATAATGAAGAAAATCATATAATAACTGATATAGAAGAGTTAGGTGATGCGATGATGGCCTATTTTAATGAGAATAAAGACGAAATTAACCAAAAAACATTAGATACAAATATGAAAAAAAGCAAATCCAAACTTGGCAACCAAAATGCCAGAAAAAAATTTGATAATATCTGTGAGATGAGAAATGCCTTAGAATGGTTGCATAAATTAGGAAATAATGACAACAGTTTAGCGATGTGGGCTAACAAACACGTTGCAGCTACACTTAGTGATGATGAATGGGAATTTTTATTTAAACTTTTAGATCTTAAAACTCCTATGGATGAAGATATTTGTCAAAATAATTATTCCTACTGAAAAAGCCTTGAGTAATATGGCCTCGCTATATAAGGGGCCGATTTGAGCTTTAAACCTCTGCTAAATTTGGCAGAGGTTATTTTATTCATTAGATGACATTGATGTCAGGTAATCAAAATATGTTTTCTGTTTTACATACGTTTTTAATCCCGACATATAATTATTATGACTGATACTTATATCGGACTCAAAAATGAGTTATCAATTCTCTATCCCGACGTTACGGATATTGAATTAAACGAAATGACAAGCAATCTGATTGATTTTTATACAACGGCAGTAAAAATCGTTTTAGAAGACGAAACACAGGAAAAACAACTTCCCGACAAACCGGAAAAGAAGTTAATCTTTTGAAAAATCAGTAAAATATTAGTAAAAAAGTTACAAACGGGCTCATTTTTTTGCGTACATTCCCAAAATAACACGACATAATAAATATAGTGTAAAAACAAAGGAGTAGTAAAGATGAATACACTTATAAAATATGTCGTAACCGACCCTTGCTATATCTTAAATGATGATGCTTGGGACGAATGTTGCAAATTTTTAGATGACAATCCGAAAGCATTTAATGAAGCTGTTTCTAAGGCTTTGACTGATTTAACAGGTTTTCCTGCTTTTGCTTGCGATACCGGTTTTGGCGATTGGAATAATAAAATCTACGGAAGTTATATTATCCATAAAGAATTTTGCGCTGATTCAGGTATGGTTTGCGTTTGTCGGCTAACACCTGAAATTGAAAAGCATTTTGAAGAAGAATACTCAGATATTTATTCGCATGGTGCGGCAGTTTTTGAAGGCTCGGATGATATTAACGTTGATTTTGATGTGTCTGATCCTTCCTGGATTGTTGTAAAAATCTATGACAACAAAACCGGAAACTTTATAGAAACTATGAGTTCAGACGATTTTTATGCTGAAAATGAAGATTTTGATGATGAAGACGAGGATTATTAAGCCATGAAAAAGAAATACAAACAAATTATAGAAATTGAAAAATGCGAACAAGCGGTTATGCTGGCTCGTGTTTCAAGCCGCAAACAAGAACGCGGAGCCAGTTTGGAAGCGCAAGAAAAAAGTATAAAAGAATATTGCAACAAAAATAACCTTATAATCATTGAACCATATCCTAAGGCTTTTGTTTTTACGGAAAGTTCAACGCGTGGCGGTCGCAAAAAATTTAATGAAATGATAGAATTTATTGAAAAACAAAAGCATAAAACCGCTATTGTCGTGCATACGCTTGACCGTCTGCAACGCGGTTTTGGAGAATATGAAAAAATAAAAGAGTTACTTAAAGCCGACAAAATTGAAGTGCATTTTATTATGGAAACTCTTGTCCTTGATAAGTTTAGCTCTGATGACGACTTCACAAGATATGATTTTGGCATTTTATCCGCAAAGTTATATTTAACGTCTATGAACAAAAACGTTAAACGCAGCCAAAAATACAATCGTGAAGCCGGATTATGGCAAGGTCTGGCACCTATCGGGTATTTAAATGCCAAAGACGAAAGAAGAAGAGCAACTCTTATTTTGGATCCTGAACGCGCACCGATTATCAAGCAAATTTTTGAAGAATATGCCAGCGGGGTGCATTCCTTAAAAAGCGTTTGGTTATCTGCAAAAGAAAAAGGCTTAATGTCAAAAGAACCGAATTATAACCCCAGATCCAAGAATTTTGGTAAAATCTGCCCTATTAGCCGCAATAAGATACACGATATTCTGACTAACACGTTTTATTACGGGGCAATGTATGTTGCCGATGAGGAAATTGATGAAAAAACAAAGAAGCCTGTTAAGACTTTTTATAAATTAATAAATCACGTCTATGAACCTCTTATCAGCAAAGAATTGTTTGATAAAGTACAAAAAGTTCTTAAAACCAGAAAAAAAGAAAGATTTTGCAAAGAACAAAAATATGCCGGCATTCCTTTTGTATTCAGAGGATTAATTACTTGCAAATGCGGCTGTGCCATAACGCCAGAACATCATAAAAAAGGCAATAAAGAGTATGTGTATCTCCGTTGCAGCCATCAAAAAGGTTCTTGCAATCAAAAATTAGTTAATGAAAACACTATTCTGGAACAACTGGATAGAGAGATATTTCATCAAATCCGTATCTCGCCAACGATATATGACTTGCTAAAAACATCTATTACCCAATCTTTAGAAGATGAAAAGAAAATCAACGCCAGCATTCGGAAAAAAATCGCTGAAGAAATAAGTCTTATTGATACAAGGCTTGAAAGGCTATGGGAATGCTACCTTGACCAAGATATTGATAAAGCCAAATATGAGCTTGAAAAGCAAAAATATCTTGAACAGAAAAAAGATTTAAACGCAAGAGCCGAGAAATATAGCGACATCAGCAACGGCTTAAAAGAAAATGTCGGAAAAGCTATCGATTTTGCGGCTAATTTATCAAACTTGATGAACAAATCCTCGTCGGATGAAAAAAATATGCTTTTAAGAAGACTTTTGACTAATTGTATTTTGGACAATGGAGTATTGAAATATGAGATTAAAGCCCCTTTTGATAAGCTGCTTTCCTGCACCAATTATAAGAAATGGAAGGATATTGCTATTGAAAATTTGGAAGAGTTTGAGAACATTAAGATAAAAACACAATTTAATATCTTCTAGAATCAAAAAATTATTTATACAAAATATTCAAGGAAGTTCTCTAAATGAAGCAAAATTATCTAATTTATTTAAAAAGGTTAACTCTTTTTCATCTTTTGACATTGTATGCATATTCATTCTAGATATAATATTTGATATTGATGAGTTTGGCATATAAGAAAATACATTTTTTATTAATCCCAATGAAGCCAATATTGTTCCTAAATATGGAATTAATCCACCAATTTGAAGTCCTGTATCTAAATTCAATGCTTTCTTGTTTTGTTCTCTTCGAAAATGTTTTAATAATTTTTTATAACGCTCTATCTGCTCCTTTCTTTCATGGATATTTAGTTCACCCAAGAAAGAAAATAAGTGTCTACCAACTTCCTTTTCTGATGATGAATTGAGGCGATATAATTCTTTTAATGAAACATCTGTGTCAAAATCAAGAAAATCTACAGGTTCTAATATTGTGTTTGCATCACAGAATCTTTGGGTAAAATTATTCACCAAAGAACATAGTGTGTTTTCTGTGAATCCCTTATAAAAACTAAGGAAAGTACCTAAAGTATTTCCTATTTGAATTGGAACTCCTGAAAAGCTATGAAAAGCAGTAGCATCTAAAGCGTTCGAAATTTGTAAACTTTCTTCAAAGGTTGAACAATTAAAAAAAATATTATTTTTTTTATCATTTTGAAAAAGATCACTAACCATTTCTGATAGCTGAACAAAACTTTTCGTTCCTCTTAAGAAAAGAGGATAAATACTTTCTCTCAAATAAATCGTTGGAAATAAAAATTGTTTAAGTACAATATCTTTATCAAAATTTACTCTCTTGCTTATATTTTCTACTAGAATATTTAGTAAATTATGATATTTAGGATTAGAAAAAATATAATTATTTTTTATTTCAACTAAATTACTTAAACAAAAAGCAGCGATTGTCCTACGACCAATAATAGCATTTGGCTTACGTTCTAGAACCTTCTTCAAAAAGTCACTATTAAGCCGATATTCAGGCTGCGTCATAATAAATTTCACAAACCCCTTTTCAACAAGATATAATATATCATCTTCTGTAATTTTTTGCTTGGCATAAAATGCTTCATTATATTCCCTCAACGGAAGAGAACAATAAATTCGATCATAAAGTAAAACCAAATTTCGTATATCTGTATCAAAAAATACTGAATAATCAATAAAACAACTACATTTTTTTCGCGTATAAAATGAAAAATCCTCTCTCTTAAACTTTCCTGCATATATACTTTCAATATTATTGATCCAAAATTGATCATCTTCCTCTAAGTAAGGAAAAGTTTTCTTGTCTTCTGAGATATTATGAATATCCAAATCTTCTAACTTTCTATCTTTTGTGTAGGTAGAATAAACGAGATTAGGTTCAAAACTTATAGTAAATGTAACAGGCTCATTTAAGCTTATACAAAAATTTCTTACATCATTAATGTATTTTTTATCGCTAATTTCAATCAAAATATTTCTATTTTCATCCATACCATGTATTTTAAATTTAATTCTAGGGAATTTTAAATTAAAAAGTTCGTTAAACATAGACTGATTTTTAAATAGAATATCTAAACTTCTCCCAATTTGTTCATCATGCACTATCGGGATGATTCTTAAGAATTGTTTAGGCATCTCATTTGTAACATCACACCATAGCGCAGCAACTTTAATTGAATAATTAAATCTTTTCTTAAAATCATCATCTACCAAAAGATCTTCTCTTGGAATATATATAAGATATTTTGCTTCTTGTACTTCATAAATTTCCGTTTGGATTAAGGGATATAATGTTCTTAAACGTAAATCTGTTTGCCTAACCCAACCATCAAAAGTATAACTTCTTTCCATAATTTTATCCAAATCAGAGACTTTCTTAACATCAATTTAAAGCATAAAAGGTTTTCAATCTTTGGTGGCTAAAAATTTTAATATTGAAATCAGTCGTTGCAAAAGTATCTTTATTTCATTTTTGTAATTTTTACCATTATTTATTCCCCAATTTTGAGCAATATCTGCTGAGGGAATGCCATAATTTATTGGTATTGTACTAGAATGAGGAAACATATTTGAAAATAAACTATTACCTCCAGAAAATGGATTATATCTATATGACGATAAAGGATCATAATTATTAAAAAAGCTTAATTCATAAGTAGTCATATATGCGGCATCCACTAGCTTAATAGTAGATTGTACATATTTTTCAAAAGCATTATACAAATCTTTATCTAAATTATCATTAGATAACAAATCAATTCCCTTGTTCAAAAGCTCTATTAATTCGAGTAAGGCTTTCTGCTTATTATTACAAAAACTCATAATTATTTTACCTCCTCTTTTTCTTTTGCGAAACGTACGTCAAGTTCTTTCTTTTTTTCTTCAGATTTCTGAGCCCATAATTTGTCAAATTCATTTTTATCTTCTTGTTGTTTTTCTACAGTTTCAGGATTTAACTCAGCTCCGCCTGGGAGTTTAGTTAACCTAGACAAGACTCTCTGGATATCTTTCCTAAAAGAACAAATACAACAAGCTACTAAAATGGGCCAAGCAAGATGCTCACATAATCCTAATATAAAATTTTGCCAAGGATACATTTATTTGAAAGTCCTTTTATTTTTTTTAATAAACTACTTTCTTGTTATTTAGGAGTTTTATTTTTAAAACGCAAGAGGTTAGATAAATAAATTGCAGAGAAGATCAAATTACACGTTATAAATTCACTCGGATACCGCACGTCGTCTCCAGCCATAGTTCAAAAATCGTCAGAAATGGCGATTTTTCTTTATAAATTAACAACTTAACCGAGTCCGAAAATTTATGTTGATATAGGCTTAAATACGAATCATCTTCGGACTTTTTATTTTAAGAATATGCACAATCAAATAAGTTAATATGTTTTACATTATTTTTTGGATACTTAAATAAACAACATTTTTATAGAAACTAGTTATTTATTAACTTTTGTTATTTATAGTTATTTCAAATAGTATGGAGTAATATATGCTAAATATTTATCAGGATATCAAAAACAAAATTAATGATGCATTATTAAATTCAAAAGAATACTCAAAACTGCTTGAATGTCTTTCTACAACTTTGAAAAAAGAAACTACCAGCGCCAATTCTGAAGAAACGATTGCTTGTAAAATTGAAGACTGTCTTAAAACGGCATTGTCTTATTACGAAATACAATATTCTCCAATACGAGAGTTATCACTTAAAGAAAAGAGCCTATCGGGAAAATATTTTAACAGAAGAATTGATAGTAAATTTAATAATATCATTTTTGAATACAAAAAAGATATTCTCGAGAATTTATCTGATTATTTAATGCAAATAAAGAAATATATAACATTAGCGGCAGAAAAAGAAAAGCAACAGGAATGTAAATATGTTGGAATTTTGATAGACGGTCGCAAATGTATCTTTATTAATAAAGAAAATAATGATTTTATAGAAAGTCCTTTATTTGATATTGATAAAAATGTACTAAAGAAAATCATCGGTCTTATGATTTCAATAGATAAGAGAGAATTATCATCTCAGAATTTACTGCAAGACTTTGCTATTGAATCGTCATCTAATGTCACACAAAATTTACTTAATGCTTTATATGAATGTTTGGAAAATCCTTCTGAAAGAACTTTTATGTTATATACAGAATGGGAACGTTTATTTAAATTAGCAAATAATAACGATACAAACAATATGAAACCCATCAAAGCAAGAAATAAAGCCATACAAAGATGTTTTTCTTGTAGGAGTTCTATTGATCCTCAAAGAGGTTTATTTGCATTACATACCGCATACACCATTATAATAAAATTAATTGCTTATTATAAAGTAGCAGAAATATTCTTTGGCACATCTTCATTAAAAATTCAAGACTTACTATCCTTAGAATCTGAAGGTTTGAGAGTCAGATTAAATTACATAGAAAACGGGGAAATATTTAAACAAATTGGTTTGAATAATTTATTAGAAGGAGACTTTTTTTCTTGGTATGTGTATGAAGATGCTTGGAATAATGACATATTTAAAGCTATATTAGGTGTTGTTTATAAACTTACTGAATATAGTTCAAATGAATGTCTTTTTGCCACAAACAATGTTCACGATTTATTTATTGATTTATATCAATCAATAATACCATCTGAAGTTAGACATTCTTTAGGAGAATATTATACTCCATCCTGGCTGGCTAGACATGTTATTGAACATGCAAATAAACCTGAAGGATGGTCTGGTTTAGATCCATGTGCAGGATCAGGAACATTCGTGTTGCAAATGATAGATAATATATTACAAAATGAAACTAATATTACTCTTGTTGATATTTTAAGACGTGTAAAAGCTGTTGATGTAAATCCCTTAGCAGTCCTAACATGTAGAATAAATTATTTTATTGCTATTGCGCCCTTCATTGACACTGATTTTACAAAAAAAATAGAAATTCCTGTTTACTTGGGAGACAGTGCCTTTATTCCTCAAATAATAGTAGAAGAAAATGTGGAATTGGTAAAATATACAATATATACAAATAAAGGCGATTTAAATTTTATTTTACCGGTTAGTTTAATAAAAAAAGATAAAAATATAACTAATAAGATTGTAGATATAGAAAACGCAGTCATCAATCAAGATAAAGATGTTCTAGTAAATATATTAACAGATCTACTACCTCAAAAAGAAAGAAAAAAATTGGTTTTAGAACATCTATCCCAATTTGCAGATGCCCTTATTTGGCTTGAAAAACAAAATTGGGATAGAATTTGGGTAAGAATTATTATTGGATTCTTAAAAATTGCAACATTTGATAAATTTGATTTCATTGCTGGTAATCCACCTTGGGTTGATTGGAAATACCTCCCTGAGAAATATAAAGAAACTTTAAAAAAAATATGTATTGATAAGCATTTATTTTCTGGTGATAATTTTACAGGCGGTATCAATTTAAATATTTGTGCATTAATAACAAATGTAGTTGCAAATAATTGGCTTAAAGAGGAAGGAACACTCGCATTTTTAATGCCCAAAGCTATGCTTTTTCAACAATCTTACACTGGCTTTAGAAATCTTTGCCAAACAGACGGTATACCTTTAAAATTTGATAAATTATTTGATTGGAGTTTAGCTGGAAAACCGTTTGACCCTGTTTCTGAAAAATTTATGAGTTATTATTTAAAAAAGACTAATAAAGATTTATCTGAGACAATTGCAATAAAAATGACACTAAAAAATAAAATGACTATCAATAAAGATACATATAATTTAAGCTATTCAGAAGCATTATCTCGTCTAAATAAAGAAAATTTATATTGTTTTCAAAATACTACGAGGTTTAATAATTTTACATTTACTGAAGAAAAAAAAGAAATCGCAATTTTAAAAAATATATCTGGAAAATGTCATTATAAAGGAAGGGTTGGATTAGGATTATATCCAAAAGAATTATTATTGTTTGAGATAAAGGATATACGAGGAAATAATATCCTTGTAGAAAATTATCAAAATTCTAAAAGTGAAAAGAAAATAGCCAAGACCACTACATTATTAGAAAGAAAATATATTCATCCTGTTATTGAAGGCCCGAATATTGTTAAATTTGGCCTAAAGAATGTACATTTTTTTGCACCTTTTCCTTATACAAAAGAAAACCGAAAAATACCTTTAGTTAAAAATATTGTGCAAAAGGAAAGTCCTCTTTTACTATCCTATTATGAAGCAAATAAATCACATTTTAAAAAGACAACTTATAACACTAAGGTACAAGGAAATAAGGGTGAATTTTATAGCTTAACACGTGTAGGAGACTATTCTTTTGCTCCATATAAAGTTGTATTTAGAAACAATACTAAATGGCAAGCCAGTGTTATATCTACGATTAATACGGTTATTGGAGAAACAGTTCCTATTTTGTTAGACCATGCTTGCTCTATTTCTCAAGATTTAAACAATAATTTTATCACAGAAGATGAGGCTCACTATATATGCGCTATACTGAATTCTGAAATTGTTACATCTTATATAAAAGGCTCTTCAGATACCCGCTCTTATAAAACAGATTTACCAATTAAATTGAATAAATATGATAAAAATAATAAGTTTCACAGAAGACTGGCTGATTTATCAAAACTTGCACATAAAAAAGTGAAGGAAGGTAAGGATATAATATTCGTTGAAAAATGTATAAACAGGATAGCGCTGAAAATTTATGAATAAAGATACGCATATGACAGTCACTTTTCGGTTACAAAAAGTAACTTCTGGTTCTTAGCCAACACAAGTTAAGCTGCCCAATATATCAAATTAGTCCGCGAATTGCGAAACCGCTCCAGCCAGACTGGAGAAGGGTTGCGTTTTTTGACGCAACCCTTTGATTTTTAAAAGCAATTTTCGGCCCGAACGATTTTGCGTTTTTATCCGTTTTATTATCCTCAAGGTCTTGGTTTTCCTCGTTTTGCGAGCCTTGTAAAAATTTGCTTCTTTTTTCGTAAAAATACGCCTTTTCAAACTCGCTGAACGGAAAATTCAGCTCATAGGTCAATTCTCCTTCTGTTAATATCATTTCCTTAAAAACAAATTTTAACAACAGATGTTTCAGCTCAAGATTATCGGATTTGGCAAACACTCTTCCTGCCTGCGATGCAAGATTTATGATATCCAATATCGTTGAAGTGAAGGCATTTCCTGTCTTTTCATAGGTTTTAATCTTCCTTCCCATACGGTCAATTTTGAGTTGGATTTCATTACGCTTGGTTTCAAACGTTTCTCGGCCAAGCTCTCCGTCCAAACGCAAATCAAACAAATTATCCAATTTTGCCTTCAATTTCTCCTGTTCCTGTCTCAGTTTTCCGATTTCCTGCTGACAATATTGTTTTTCTGAAATTTCAGCATTTTTAATCTCTTCATACAGCGGATTTATTAAGGAATCCGGTATTTTGATACGGTTTAGGACGGTTTCTATCGCACTTAAAACATCTTGTTCCGGGATGTATCGCCTCTGCCCTGTTTTTGTGTAACAAACCACCCACGAATAATATTTTCTTCTCAGTTGATCTTCACAGGGACAAGCCCTTCCCGTTCTTCCGCAGGTGATTAAACCTCTCAGTACAAAAGGCTTTTGGCTGTATTTCAGCCCCGCGCCGTTATGATTGTTCAGGGCTTTTTGCTTTTGGCATTGCTCCCAAAGCTCTTGCGAAATCAGCGGCGGATAAACATGTTTAATAATGCCTCTTTTGGTTTTCATCTCTCCATAATAAAAAGGATTGTCCAATATATAGTAGATACTGGAATTGACCAGTTTTTTGCCGGCTCTGGTCTTAAGTCCCATTAAATCGGCAAAATGCACGGCTTCCAATATGCTCATCTTACCGAGAGCATAAAGTTCAAATATTTGCTTGATGATACCGGCTTCCGGTTCTTTGAGGCGAATATTATGTTTGCCCCGCTCGTCAACATAATTTTCATACCCGAGCGGCGCTACGCCGCATCTTTCCCCGTTTTTGGTTTTCAACTCCGTAGAACGGCGGACATTCTCGGAAAGCTGCAAGACATAAGCTTTGGCTCCCATGACCGAGAAATCCCAACGCATGATATCGGCTGAGGTGGATTTGCTGTTTAATATCATCCCTTCCCGATAAAAATGCAGTTCAATCTTGTCTTGGCGCATCAGTTCATCAAGAAGCACGCTTTCTTTGAAACTTCTTTGCACCCTGTCAACCGTATCGGCCACAATCGCTATGGTTTCCTTTTGTTTCTTGCAAAAATTTATCATCTCCATAAAACGCTTACGTTCGCCGCGGGTGGAACTTTCAATAATTTCAAAGCGCTTGATAACATCAAGCTCCCTTCTTTCGGCATATTCTTCCAAACGCTTACTTTGAGCGCGCAGGCTTAATCTCTCTTCCTGCATTTTGGTTGACACACGTGTCAGTATGACGGCTTTCATTTTCTTTAATCTCCTGTTTGATTGATAACATACACCTTGCAAAACCTGTCAGGTTGCGAACACCTTGTTTCAGTTCCTCCTCGGTTTTGGGAACGGATGCAATGTTTCTCAATGCTTCGGTTAAACTTATTGTCATTTTATCTTTCCCTTAATCGAACTCAATCTAATATATTGTTTTGTCCTGGTTTTATTGCAAAGGGGGCTTATTTTTGATAAGCCCCGGACACTTTTAATTAAACCCGTTCAGAAACATATTGATTCTGTTCGTTTTGGCGGGCAGCTTCAGATTGTATGTACATTTCATGAAGCATCGGTTCAGCGGCGGCAAGCGTCCTCTGCCTTGTTTCCTCTACTTTTCGGGCATATTCTTCCTGTCTTTCCCTGGCTTTTTGCTCGCGTTCGGCTTTTTTCTTATTTTTCCGGCGCTCGTTGGCTTCTTTTTTGCGCACCGCAGCATTATCAATCTCTTTGGCCAGAAAGTCGGTAATGTCCTCATTAAATTCGTCGGCCTCAACACTGTTGTAAAAATCAAATAATGGGATAACGGCTTTATGTTCAGAGGTTATCCATTACCGCAGGTATCACAATAGTGATTACAGCAGCATTTCATATATCAAAGACCGAAAAATTACCAGCTACGACTATTCCTGCCGGAACCACCGGAAGAACAATACATTCCGTCACGGCCGGTTTTGCAGATACTTAAAAACCTCCGCCACTACCAACCCGATGATTTGGATAATTACAGAACTGTGGAAGAACTGGCGGAAGAGTTATTCTAAAATGATTTCTAATTTTATGTTATTTCTTTATTTTTAAAATATGGCTGGTTTTAGTTGTCAAACTCATGTGCATCAGCACATTCAAATCGAACTTCTTTGATATACTTTTTAACAATCTCTCTAATCATTGAATGAGCATATCCTATTGCAGAAGTAATATACATTGTCCCTGTATATACATTTTTCGCAAAATCACTCTCATGAACAAGATGATGACTATGATCATAAATTGCAGTAACCAATTTATCAAACCGCTCTTTGCTTTCTTTTGCAGTTGAAGAATAATATGTATCAAATATTTTATGTGCGACTCCCACAACACAATCTATCGCATCATACGTAGCATTATTCATATCTGCTGTAGAAGCATTATCCCCATAATCAACTTTACAATTGTTCAACTCTTGCTCTAACTTATCAATTGCCAAACTTTCCTGTTGGACAAGCAAGATTACGTGCATCCGCATTAAAAGTAATAAAAAAACAAACTAAAACCAGCCACTTCATTTAAGATTCCTTTTCTATTTTCCATTGCTAAACCATGTTTTATCGTGTAATAAAAATTATCAATTATCCAAACATTCTTTGTAATTAAATTTAGGCTGCTCCAGATTATACATCATATTTTACTGACATTTTGACCTTGTTACAAAGTATAAATTATTTTATTGATTTTTTATATTAAAAATATAAATTATATGCAACGATTTTATTTGTTTTTTATGAGGTTATATATGCTAAAATTGCTGACTTTAATTATTACCTCAGGTTAATGCCGATACAAGCAATTAAGGATTATATTGATATAACTTTTATTGTTATTAAAGATAATCAATAACATATAGCAAATTATCTTTATATAAATGGAGATTATTAAATGAAAAAAAAATTATTCGTTTTTGCTTTTTGTCTTTTTATACAAATCTCGACATCTCAAGCGAAAAATCTATATTATGGGATAGATGTAGATGAAATATATAACAATGGAGATTGGAGTCATAAAGAAGATATAACACAACTAATTGATTCCTATATACTACTGCAAAAAATCAAAAAAGATTTTACATCTTGTCCTCAAGAAATACCGGATAGCACAATTTGTTATGAAAATATAACTAAATATCTCTTACAGAATTTTTATAAAAATTTTGATACAGATTGGGAAAACTATCTTCAATTTAAGGCATTAGCGGAAAAAATTTATGCTGTTATTTTTTGTGAAAATAAATTTTCTGATATTGGAGGGACAATGTGTGATATAGACACTCAAATTCGTGTTGCCGATGTTTTGAGAGATTACACCACGACATTGTTACATTCAACCGAAAAATTTTTTGATGACTATCACTATTTTTTACACAATTGTAAATAGGGTGGAAATAAAAACTTCCACCCTATTTTAAGGTTAATTGCTTAGGTGTGCTTTTTTTGCTCTATTAATCCAACCGTTTAAAAATTTTTTCTTCCTAGGATTGGCTTGTACAACTTTATAGAAATATTTTATCATTTCAGCTCTGTATCTCTCTAGAAAATCTTCATAATCTCTCTGTGTGAATCGTTTAAATTTGTCTAAGGTAGTTTTACCTATAATATTTCCTTCAGGAATGCCTAAAACACGGTGTGTCATTTTTATTGCCATTAGTGGTTGAGAACAAACACCAAAATCTACAATAAATCCTCGTATTTTATAAGGTAATTTGTCAATACCATTCCATTTATAGTAATCTCTATAAAAAATAGCATTGGCTCTTTCTCTTGTCATACCCTTTATATCTTCATTTTTATGGGTGTTTTTAGAAATTCCCATATTAGTTTCACCTCCGCTGTCGTCCTTATCATTATTATATCCTCCTTCATTAGGAGCCAGATACTCATTGATAATACTATTAAATTCGACATCTGAAACTAATTCATCAATAAATCCTTTGGTAAATCCATTTCCATATTTTGAATAATCAATTTTTGCTTCCTCTTTTTTATCGGCATCGCTCTTCGTTCCCGCGTATTCATTAGAAGCATATTGCTTCGGGGTATTATGTATTCTCAAATCATTGTCGGGTTTGTTTTCAGCCGCTATCTTCTCAACTTCTTCGTTCACCTCTTGATGTGGCTTTTCGATGCTCTGCTGTTCCCGAAGCGCTTTAATTATGGTTAACTGATTAGCCATATCAAGGTTTTGAATTGCCTTCCTCTGCTTTTCGCTTAATTTTAAGCTGTCAAGCGAAAAATCCTCCTCTTCCGGAAATAGCGTACCCGGGCAATATTTATATTTTATTAACTATAATTCTGTAAATTCCGCTTATAAGCGGAGAACAGCCTGATGCTATGCGTTGCGGCAGTTTTTGAATATTGTTTAAGGAGAAATTTATGAAAAGAATCGGCATTATAGGAACGGGAATTTGGGGAACGGCGCTGGCTTTAACTGCTGCACGCGCCGGAAACGACGTTTTGTGCTGGGCACGCGAACAGGAAGTTGTCGACTCCGTCAACCAGAAGCACGTCAATAAAATGTTCCTGCCGGATATTCCCCTGCCTGATGCCATCAGAGCCTCTGCCGATATCGCCGATGTTTTCGCATTTGCCAAGGTTATTCTGCTGACAACTTCGGCACAATGGACACGTTTGATGCTGAAACAGATGAAATCCTATGTCAAAGAAGACACGGTTATCGTTTTATGCGCCAAAGGGATTGAAGTGGAAACGGGAAAGATGCTCTCGGAAGTATTGCAGGAAGAAATTCCTTATGCTACGGTTGCCATTTTGTCCGGTCCGGGGTTTGCAGTCGATGTTGCCAAACAGAAGCTGGCCTCCGTTACGATTGCCTGTGCTAAAGAGGGAATTGCCTCCGAACTTGCCAACATGCTCGGAACGCCTTATTTCCGCCCATATCTGACCGCTGACATGATTTCGCCGCAAATCGGCGGGAGCGTCAAAAACGTCATTGCCATCGCTTCGGGCGTTGTTGAAGGGGCTAAACTCGGCGACGGGGCGCGAGCGGCGCTGATTACACGCGGCTTTAACGAAATGGTACGGCTGTCCAAGGCTTTGGGCGGAACCTTGCGCACGATGATGGGGATGAGCGGCATGGGTGACCTCGTTTTGACGGCAAACTGTGCAACCTCCCGCAATTTCAGTTTCGGATATGAGGTCGGCGCCTGCGGCCACGCAGAGAAACTGCTGGAGGAAAATACGCGTACGGTAGAAGGAATTTATACGGCCAAAGCCGTTGTCAAACGTGCACATGAGCTGGGCATAGAAATGCCGATATGCGAAACGGTCAACAAAGTTCTGTTCAGCGGTTTATCTATAAATGAGGCTATGGACGAGCTGATGTCCCGTCCTTACAAAGAGGAAGGATTTTAATCTTTATGATTTTATGACTTTGCGGACTATACTTCTCATTTAGGGGGAACTGCTTATACCGAGCCTGTTGCTTTTCAGAAATTAAACTGAATGCCGATATTGATTTCCCACGGAAAACGGACGCTGCTGCCAAGCTGGGTTGACGCTTCAAAATAGGCGGAATTTGTCTCGTTCCACGCGGCGGCTATTCCCGCCCCCAATTCATAACGCAGCGAGGACGTATCTTCGGCAAAGATTTCGTCTGCCACGGTAACCGGACTTTTGCCGTCCCAATCGTGCATCAGGCTAAAGCGTCCGTAAGCATCAAAAACGGTTCCATCAGCCAAAACAAACTCTTTTCCTCCCGATACCCCGATACTGCCTCCCAAATAATCCGCAGCCGACGCACTGACCCGCGTATTAAAATTTGTCCGGTAATCTATTCCGTCTACGCGCATATAGTTCAGTCCCATATATGGTTCGACAAACCAGCTTTCGGCAATATCCCATCTCTTTCCGACAAAAGCCGAAACCTGCCATGCGTTTGCATCATACTTGCCGTTGACATCGGAACCCGAAGGCGTATAGCTTTTTATCTTCTGCGTGTGCCAGAAATACGTTCCGACAACATCTACAAACCAGTTATCTGCCGTACTCAGGGTTGAATATACTCCGAGGCTCTGCGTTTCGCCGTCGCCATGCCCGCCGCGGTCGTATTTCTGTCTTGAATCGCTTGTTCCGCCATACAGCCCCAACTGCAGGCCCTTTCCGCCATTATGCCAGATTTCACGGTCATAACCGATTTCCGCTCCATAAATTTTCATATTGCTTTTCGTCTGGTCTTTGTAGCGGAATTTAATTTCGCGGCCAATCCCCTTAATCCATAGTCCGTCATCTTTTCCGGTTCGTTTATGTTTCATGCGAAAACGGTTGTACAACGGATTAAGGTGCGTATAAAATAACGAGGCCAGCGAACTGTACGTATTTTTGGCAATCAGCGAACTGTCTGTATGTTCCTGCGTCCGATGCAGTACCCAGTCATCGCCGTCATGCTGCAGATTATATCTGAAAGCACCAACATCAACGGCGTTGCCAACCAAGTAAAAGTTATCCGCTGCCGACGACGTTTCGTCTATGAGCTTAAATTCTGCAGGCAGATTTCCGTCAGCACTGTAATCGTGCACAATCAGCCCGAAATTTCCGTTGTCGCCCCCGATATCCAAGTGATCGGCTTCATTTTGCGCCAAATTGCTGCTGATACTGAAAATGCCGCTGCCGTCGAGCTTATCTATCTGCAGCTGCGAAAAGCCCGGTTCCTTTATTATGGTTACCAAGGTATTTTTCAACTCTAAATCTGAAATATTGTTTGTTCCGGCGACATTTAGAATGCCATCGGTTATTTTTGTAATTCCGGACATAATTCCGCCCGAATGCAATACGATTAATCCGCCGTCGGCCTCCGTATTCCGCGAAATTCCGCCTGAGAATACAGTCTGTATGCCGCCATGGATTTTAGTATCCGAAGCAAGTCCGCCGGTTTCAATATTCTGCAGCCCGGCAAACAATTCCGTTCCATCGGCAGTGCCACGGACAATCTGAGTCCCGCCGATAATTCTGCTTTCCGCCGCCTGCCCGCCGTCGGCAACCTGTTGTACGCCGAAAAGGTTTACGGTACTTCCCGAGGCAATCCCCCCGTTTTCGACAATCTGGCTGCCTCCGATATAAATCCGGGCATTTTCGCTTTTCCCTTCCACATACTCTGTGCCCAGGCTGATGACGCTTGAAACGGCTTCTCCTCCTGATTTGATATAAGAGTTTCCGCCGTTTATGGACATTCCTGACGTTTTGCCGCCGTTTTGTATTTCTGCCTGACCTCCTTTTTTGATAACAGCACCGTTAATATCTCCGGCGACAGTAAGGCGGCCGCCATTTTCGATTACGGAGTTTTCTGCAGTTCCGCCGGCGTCAACCTGTTGTATCCCGGTACCTGATATAACTGCATTATGTACATATCCCTGCTCTTTTACAATCTGGATGCCGCCGGAAACAGCGCTTTCGCGGTCTGTACCAAAAACATTCTGAGTGCCGGAAACTATTTTGGCCTGCAGAGATGTTCCTCCGGATTCAACATTCATTGTCCCGCCGTTTAGCGTCGTATTGGCAGCAGTTCCTTCCCAACCGACAGTCTGTACACCGCCGGCATCTACTCTGGTATTCTCCGACGTTCCGTAAAATCCGACCTGCTGAATACCGTTTTCCGACACAACGGCATTTTCGGCACTGCCGCCGCCTTCTATAATCTGCTCCCCGCCGCTGACCCTGCCGTTGACGTCCCTCCCGTAAACATACTGAGTGCCGGATAAAACGGTCGTGTTTTGAGCAATGCCTTCTTCATCAACAGTCATTGTTCCTCCCGAAACCGTCGTCTTCTCTGCGGCTCCGCCGTCTTTAACCGTCATTTCACCGCCGTTTTGTACGGTTGTCGCCACGGCTTTGCCGGCAACTTCCTGCGTTCCCCGGCCGAAAACCGTTGTATCCTGCACCGTTCCACCGGCATTAACCTGCTGCCGGCCACCGCTGACCTGAGCACCGAAAGCGGCGCCGCCATCCCTTATTTCCTGAATTCCGCCGGAAACTTTCGCATTATTGTCCGTTCCTGATATATATTCGTGTCCTGAAGCGATAACCGTCCCCTCCGCCGTGCCTCCCGATGAAACAAAAAAGCTGCCGCCGTCTACAGACGTATCTTCAGCATAACCGCCGGCATTGACGTCTATGGTTCCATACGAACCGACACTGGAAGAATATGCCCGGCCGTCGACATTCTGCACGGCATATTGCTGCACAACAGTACCGTATGATATGCCGTTCTGCAATACATCCTGCTGCCCATACGGATAAATATTGCTGTTACGGGTTACGCCTCCGGACATAACCTGCTGCTTTCCCGAAACGGTAAAATTATCAGCCTCGCCATAAACACGCTGGGTTACAACCGAATGAACGTCGCCACCGCTGACAACTTCTCCGGCAGGAATATCGACGGTTATCGCCCGGGAACCTTCCGGATGCAACAACAGGCACGGCAAAAGCAGCAAAAACTTTCGCAAATGTTTGTTCATAACGGTTATCTCCCCAATTTTACGACAAAGCAGCCGCATTTTTCAGATGACGGCATTTTCCGTAATCGCACTTTAAGCTCACATATAATCGTAAATCCCCGGAATAAAAGCCCGATAGCCTTATTTTCCGCATAAATACAAAAAAAACAGTCTGACAGATACAAAAAAACAGCCCGTTCCGTAAGGAGCGGACTGTCTTTGTTTCATCATCGGACGATGATTTGCGGTACAAATCAGACAATGATATGCGGCACAAAATGGCTCATGTCATCGGTAATTCTGGACGTGTTTTCCCGAATTCCCATTCCGGCCGCCTCACCGCCGATAACCCAGCTTCCCAGCACTGGATATCTGCCATCAAAACAGGGGATATCAACAAGCTGCTGATATATGTATCCTTCTTTGCCGTACCCACCGGAAGAGCTTTCCAGTATCGTACCGTTTTTTACCAGCTCAACATTGGCTCCTTCGCGGGAGAATACCGGCTTTTTACAATAAGCTTCCAATTTTCCGGGTTCGGCATAGGCCGGCAGGATATAGGGAGACCGGGGGAACATTTCGTAAAGCACCGGAAGCATGGCCTTGTCAGACATCAAAGCTTTCCACAGCGGTTCTATCCAGCACATCTCCGTCATACAACCGGTCAAATCCTCTGCAAACATAAACTCCCACGGATAAAGCTTGAACATACAGTCTATCGGCATACCGTCGGGCGCAAACAATGAGCCGTTTTCATGCCTTATGCTGCGAATATCCAGTTCGTAAGGAACAAGCCCCGCCTCAAAGGCCGTTGAAATGATATAGCCCAGAGTGGCATTGTCTTCCAGACAATCGGAAATTGATGCAAAGTAATACCGGCCACATTGATATCGTTCGTGGATATATTTCCAGGATTCCACCATTTTTTCATGAATGGAATTGAACTGGTCGTGCGACGGAAAAACATCCTCTTTCCATAACCACTGGATGACGGCGGCCTCTACCAGAGAAGTCGGCGTATCGGCGTTAAATTCCAGCAATTTCGGCACGCCGTTGACAAATGCAAAGTCAAAGCGCCCGTACAGGGAATAATCATCCTCTTCCCAGCTGCGGACTATCGCCTCGCGAACCGCGGCGGGAATGCAAAGCGCATCAAGCCGGCGGTTGTCATACAGACAGGCTTCCACAGCCTTGCAATACATTTCGTAACATTCAGCCGTCGCTTTTTCAAGCGCTTCAATTTCAGCTGACGTAAAACAATAGCAGGCATCTTCCATCCAATAGGACTCGTGAAACCCGAACCCCTGCTTTTCCACAATTTCCCGGTAATTCTCACGAGGCGTACAACTAATTCTTTCCATATCCGACAAAATTAATCATGCGCCAATAGGTTTACTGCTGAAACTGCTGCCAAAGCCCTTTCCCGATGTTGACTTACTGCCCGAAGTTGGAGCCTTGGAACCGACAGAATTCGGTTTTGCAGAGCCATAGGATACGTTGCGGACTCCCGCGGGAGGATCAACTTTTACCCCTCCGGAATTTGTCCAGGAACCGTTCCCGGGATAATAAAAATACGAGGGAGAACCTCCGCCGGAAGGCGTCAGCGCCCAGCGCATCAGCATTGCATTCCATATCCATGAATTTCCCTGACTGTCCCGATATTCCTGTTTGTCTTTCGGATTTTCAGGAAGTTTGTCTTTGGCGACACATGATACAAACAATAAAAAACCAGCTGCAAAAAAATAATTAAACTTTTTCATACGACATAACTTTTAGTTAGACAAAATAATCAAAAAAACTTCCGTTTTTATACGGTGTTTTACCGAAAATGTCAAGCTGTTTATTGTCTGACAGGACAGTCCGCCGCTCCCGCCGTAAAGGAAATAACCGGTTTATCGGCAAAGGGGCTGCTGACGAACAATAGGAAGAAACGGTTTCCCTGCCGCCGGTTTGGCCGGATCGCGGCGAGGATGTCCGGCTTCTATGAGAAAGCCCCGGCTAAACGACAGCCGGGGTTTCATTCAAGCTATTTATTGAGGACAGCTTGGAATTACGCCTTTTTTATGCATAAAACATAATACGTTCCGTCGCGGATTTCCACACCATGGGTGTCGTGGCCAAAGCCGGGGAAATTCCTGTCAAAGGCCTGAAGCGCCTTCAAATAACCAAGTATCGGTCCGTCGGCTGCGCCGGCATTTTCACCCGGCATCAAAAGCGGAATTCCCGGCGGATAAGGAACAACACCGGTTGCGACCGTCCGCGCTGCCATATCGTCAATGCTTACGGCTTCAACATTGTTATGAACCAGATTTTCATAAGCTTCCACCGGCGTCATATCAGGGTGCGGCAAAACAGAGAATCCGGCGGACAGCGCTTTAGTCGTTCCGAGCTTTTTCATCGCCGTAAACATTTTGGTACAGAGGTCTTTCAGCCCCATGCCATGATACGCGTGTTCCGTTTCTCTGACCAGTTTCGGCAGAACGCGCTCCAACGGCTCGTTATTGTCATAATCGCGTTTAAACTCAAACAACGTATTAAGCAGCGTTCCCCATTTGCCATTGGTTACGCCAAGAGAAAACAGAAAAAGAATTGTAAAATCGGTCGTTTTTTCCACCACAATCCCTTTATTGTCCAGATATGAGCTGACGACAGCGGCGGGAATACCCCAATCCTCTAATTCCGCATCCGATTTGACACCCGGCGTTACAATCGACACCTTAATCGGATCCAGCATGCAATAACCCTGTTCTACGTTGCCGAAACCATGCCATTCTTCATCGGGATTAAGCAGCCAGCATCCGGGATCCGAGGCCAACTGTTCCTCGGACGCCTCATACAGCGGAACTTTTTTTCCGCTTTCTGCATCTTTGACAAAATCCGGCTGCCAGACATTGAAAAACCAGTCTTTTCCGGCAGCGGTAAATTCAGCATACAGCCGCGCCATCGTTTTGCGGAACGAAACCGCTTCGCGAATGGACGCATCGGTCAGTGTCTTGCCGCCCGGTCCGTCCATCATGGCAGCACTGATGTCATTGGAGGCAATAATCGGATAAAACGGCGAGGTTGACGCATGCATCATAAACGCTTCGTTAAAGCGTTGGTGGTCAATCGGGTTGCGCCCGTCACGAACGTGTATCATCGATGCCTGGGAAAAAGCTGCGAGCAGCTTATGCGTCGACTGCGTGGCAAACATAGTAGGCCCTTTGCGGTCGTCGTCTTTCGGATCGCAACACATCGCAAAACGCCCCTTGTACATCGGATTAAAACGCGCATATCCGTACCAGGCTTCGTCAAAATGCAGCCGGTCGACACTTTTTCCCAACAGCTCCTTGACCCGGTTGACATTATAACACAAGCCGTCATACGTTGAGTTGGTGATAATCGCATGCACCGGCTTGGTATCAATCCCGTCTTTAACGAGCGGATTTTCAGCAATGCTCTCTTTTACGGCTTCAGGTTCCAGGCGGTCAGGCGTAATCGGCCCGATAATACCGTACCGGTTGCGGGTCGGCACCATATACACCGGTATCGCGCCAGACATGGTGATAGCATGTTCGACCGACTTATGACAATTACGGTCGCAGAGCGCAATCTGATTGCGGGTAACGCTGGCCATCAGGATAACCCTGTTGGATGTGGACGAACCGTTGGTTACATGATATGTCCGGTCCGCACCAAATACTCTTGCGGCATATTTTTCGCTCTCCCCTATCGGTCCGGAATGGTCTAAGAGCGAGCCCAGTTCACCAACGGATATGGACAAATCGGAACGGAATACCGGTTCCCGAAAAAAGTTGAAAAAAGCCCGGCCGGCCGGAGAACGGAGAAAACCGGTTCCTCCGGTATGCCCCGGCGTATGCCACGAATATTCGTGCACTTTGGAAAATTTTGCCAGCGCCTTAAACATCGGCGGCAGAATAAACTGCCGGTAACGCTCCACCGCTGCCAATACCCGCCCGGCGATAAAATCCGATGTATCTTCCAGTATCCAAATAAAGTCGCTGACATTCTCGAGAATTTCCGTGGACACTTTTGAGGCGGCAGTACGGCCGGCAAGCAGAAATACCGGCACATCACGGTTATGTTCGCGCAAAACGTGCAGTAAATCGACGATTTTCAGATAATCTTTGTCATCCTGATTGTTCAGTTTGAGCAAAATACATTGAACCGTCGGGTCTGATACCAATACTGCCTTGGCATCTTCTTCGCTTTCAGACACGATAACGCTTACATCCTGTGCCTCCAGCCCGCATTTCAGCCCGCATACGGCTCTGGCTGCTGCCGTATTGTCGTTGATACCGTTATACACAAGCAGTATTTTTATGCCCAGAGGGCTATTTTCCTGATTTTTCATACATTCTTTCATCTACACTGTCTCCTTTTGATTGTGATTTGAGAAGAAACCGATCCAACCTATGTATCTGGGTTGTGGACATGGAAAGAGACCGGCTCTACCTATGCACCTGGGTTGTGGACCTAGAAAGAAACCGACCCAACCTGTGCGTCAGGCCATTTGGCATTTCAATCCGCCGGTGCCTGCACCGATACTGACGGAGAATCCGGTTCGTTAATGTATTCGTTGAGTTTTTGAGAACTGTAGTCGCCAACCGAAACCCAGAACATGGCAATAAGTGCCAGAATGGTTATGGCCAGCGTCATATAGCGAACCCAACGCGGCACGCAGCAGCCGCCCGGCTTCAAATGTTTCTCCTTAATCTCAATTTTCCGGTTAACCGACAATTCGTAAAAAATAATCGTCGAGATGACAAATATCAGCGCCCACCGCGTCTGCTCACTGTTGGAACCTATCATGGCAGCAAGGCTGTAAACGGCAGCAATCAGTCCGACGATTGTATAAAACAGCCCTTCCCTGTCGCTCATCTTTTCACGGCCGAGAATTTTTATCGCCACGGAAGAATAAATATACGGCAGCAATGTCATAATAACCGCAATTGAAGCAATCTTACCGAACTGTTCGGATGCCGTCGGCGACATGGTTGCCAAAACCTGCAGCGTCATTATTGCCGCAACAATCGCCAAGCCGGCCGAAGGAACGCCGCGGCGGTTGACCCGCGCAAAAATATTGGCGAACAATCCGTCTTTGGCAGCGGCCTGCGCCGTTTGTCCGACCAATAACGTCCAACCTGCCAAAGATCCCAGGCACCCGATGGCCGCGCACACTGCGACGACTTTTCCTGCCACCGGCCCCAGCGCGATGCTCACGGCCTGTGAAAACGGCGCTGACGATACTATCAGTTCCTTATTGGGAATAATCCCCATAATTGCCGAAGAACTCAGAACATAACACACGGCGGCAAGCAGAACCCCTACAACCGTCGCTATCGGAACATTGCGGGTTGGATTTTTGACGACAGCGGTGGATACCGAAGCGCTTTCTACACCGATAAATGCCCAGAGCGTGAAATTCAACGTCATACCGATAGCGGAAAGGCTGCTCTCGCCGGATACATTCCATCCCTGCATATATGTTTCCGGATTAAACCAAAACCACCCCAGCAAGGCAACGCCGATTATCGGAAATAAAGCGATGGTCGTCGTAACACCCTGCATCCTGCCGACAATTTTCGGCCCGAGGATATTGGCATAAGTAAAAAACCAAATAACCGCAATCTGTGCCAGAGCCATCACCAGCGGATCCCGCAATGCCGGAAAAAACGGCGTCAAATATCCCAGCCCGGCAACTGCCAGCCCTACATTGCCGATAACATTGGCCAGCCAATAAACAAGGTTTGTCTGGTACCCCATATAGTCGCCAAACGCCTTACGGGCATAAGCATACGGCCCTCCGGCTGCCGTACTGATCTCTGTCAGTTTGGCAAAAACCAGCCCAAGGGCTATCGCCCCGACAACGGTAACCAGCCACCCGATGATAGCAATGCTGCCAATTCCCGCAAGGTTTGCCGGAAGCATAAAGACACCCGACCCCATCATATTGCCGGCAACCATCAATATGGCCGGAACCAGGCCTATTTTATTATTTTCACTGACCATCTGCTTCTCCCCCTTTTGATTTTTACGGCTTTATCTAATACGGCTTTTAAATAATTGTTTCCTTAAAAGTTGCAATTGCCTGAAATGTCTTTTTTTTCTGGCTAAAAGTTTTACCCCGACATTTTTTCCAAGCTTTAAGATATTTTTCCTGTTTTCTCGCCACAAGTATTATTTGAAAAAGCCGGTTACGACGCTTATTTTTTCCGTGCAACAATTATTTAGGAGATAATCTGATGAAACCTACGCGGAAATATATTTCCTCTTTTGCATTGGCTGCCTCCGTCTGTCTAGCGGGAACAGAACTCAATGCGAAAACGGCGGACGATTCAGCCGCTTTGCTTTCGGCTCATCAAAATACTACCACCATTAATCATACGTTTATACAGCAAGGAGAATTTAAAATGTCAGAAAATACAACCAACGATACCGACAGCCTCTGGGAAAAGACCAAAGAGGCCAGTGCCAACGCCTGGGAAGCGACCAAAGAAACGACCAGCAAAGCTTGGGAAGCTACAAAAGAAGGAACAGCAAAGGCCTGGGACAAGACCAAGGAAGTCAGCGGCAACGCTTGGGATGCCACTAAAGAAGGAACGGCCAAAGCCGGCGATGCCATAGCGGAGAAGTCCGGCGATGCCTGGGATGCCACAAAGGAAGGCTCTGAAAAAGCCTGGGACAAGACTAAAGAAGTCAGCGGCAACGCTTGGGAGAAAACAAAAGAAGGCGCAGCAAAAGCCAAGGAGGCCGTTACAGAAAACTCTCATGATGCAAATGTTACGAATACGGAGCATCCTTCTTACCGGCATAATCCCGGACAACCGGCAGGACATCAGGAAAACCGTCCTCATTACTAATGGTTCGGGCGCTCGTGAATTACTGGTTACAAAAACATTTACAGCAAAAAATGAAATATTTAATTTTGCGATAATTGAAGAAAGCGGACGTTGGTATTAAGATATCATTTTTATCGGATTAATCTTTTATTCTGACGGCCGCTTTTCCTGTTTCAAAAAGCCGCTGTTATCTTTTGACGACAGCGGCTTTCGAAAAAGGCCTCCACCGCATCTGCGGGAAGAAAATGCCTTACCTTACTTTAATCGCCGTTGTCGTACAGTTATCGTTCGATACCGTTCCCATAAACGCGTTCATATGTACCTGACATTTCTCAATGACCAAACCGTTATTGCCGTCGGCAGAAATATTGGTTACAAACGGACCGGCGTTTGTGCATGCTCCCAAAAGAGCAACAAAAGCTATTGCTAAAATTTTTTTCATTTTTCACCTATAGATAATTTAGTTACATAAAGGATTATATATTCACTTATTTTCAAACACAATTTTTTTTATAAGTTTTACGCAGCGGTCAGTTTCACTGAAAACACGCCCCTGATTTTTGAAAAATAAAAACAATAATTTATCTTGTCGCGGTTAAGGAGACAATCCCCCCTACGAAACTTAAAAACAGAACAGTCAGCAGTGCGATAGCTTAATTTCCCGAAACGGCTTTTTCCAATTCGCGTTTTTGTTCGGCAAGCTTGTTTTGCTTTTTGACAATCTTATGCTCTTTGCCGGAAGCTTTGGCCTCCGCCAGCTCTGCTTCCGCTTTTCTTACATCGTTTTCCTTATCTTTTATTTTGTTCTGATGCTTTTGCAACAATTCTTCGTCAGTGCAATTCTTTTCCAGTTTGGACAACGCCTTTTTCAATCCATGAACTTTCATGGTCCGCCCGTAATTTTCGGCTATGGCTATCCGGCTTTCGATTTCTGCCTTTTTCTGCGCACAGGTTTTATTTCCCGCGCATACATTTGCGGCCATCAGGCAAAAACAGGCGGCATATATATATTTTGCTTTTATCATCACATCCTCCTTTGGGGTTTGTTTTAACTTAACCGCCCTGAAAGAATATGCAAGAGCAAACTCAAATATTTCCGACGTTTCCTTGCAAGGAGCTCTTTATGCATTATATTGAAGGCGAAACACAGAACGTGGCCGCGCATACACAACGACCGGAGATAAAATCTGCCGCCGATACTGCCGGCCTTATAAAAAATATCTGAACCGCCTAACGTAAAAATTAAACACGAGGTTTACATGCCTGCAGCAAAAAAACTGTTTACAACCATTGCCGTACTTCTGTTTCTGACCGGAGCTTCCTGTTTTGCTGCCGAGCCGGAAAAAGACACGGCCGAAATCCAGCTTAATTTTTCCGACATCAATAAGACACTGGACGGCATTACAAAAAAAATAAACGAGGGTTCCGTCTCCCGCGAAGAGAGCGACGACTATATTGCGACGCTCAATTCCCTGCAAAACCAAATTCTTAACGAACAAAAACAGGATACGGCCACACTGCAGAGCATAACGCAAAAAATCAGCGCGCTTAACGGATTGGCCGACGAAAACGGCAAAGACGTACCGGAAGTTGCCAAAGAAAGAAAAACGCTTGAAGACAGCGCGGCTAAATATAAATCCCTGCTGGCACAGGAAGCGCTGGCTCTTGCTAAAATCGACGAAATCAACGCCCTCATCTTCAAAGCGCGCAACAAAGAACTGCTGACCAGCGTTCTGGCCAAACAAAGCTCTATTTTTCAACCCGAACAATTTTGGCAGTCACTGCTCAGCTTCGGCAGCTTTTTAAAAGAAATTCTAGTTTCGCCATTCAACTGGTACCGCCAGCTTAAACCCGAACAACAGCAAAACGCGGCCAAGAGCCTTATTATCCTCACCCTGATGCTGGGCGCGGCATTAATTTTGGCAGTCGTCATCAGAGGGTACATCAAAAAGCATTACGGTTACAATTTGGAGATATGCACTCCGACCTATATCCAACGCCTGAAAGCAGCGGCATGGATTTTCGTGGCGCTGGGCGCTATTCCGGCGGCAATTATCGCGGCACTGTGGGTTTGGATTAACGGGTTTGACCTGATGAAAGGAAGCGAATTTGCCGCACTTTTGCGCAATGCCGCAATATACCTGCTTTATTTTCTGATTCTGCGCGCAGCAATCCTGGCTGCGTTTGCCCCCAATAATCCCGACTGGCGGATTTTTAACATTGAAGCGCGAAAAGTACGCAGAGCTTCCAATGCCCTGATTACGGCAGCGGCGGCGATTACGGCGGTTTCCTTTTTTCAGAAGCTGGCGACGGAAATGTCGCACGAACCGGAAATCGTCTATTCCATGCAGATTTTCGCCAACGGCATAAAAGCATTTGCCGTCATCTGGGCGGCGCTGCGCGTCATGTACGATGTTAAGGATTTATCGGACGAAGACGTTAAAAGCGGCAATATCCAAAAACTTTCGGCTTCGGCACAAACCGCTCTGCTGATTACGTTTTTTATGATTGGCAGTTTTACATTCTCCCTGTTCGGCTACATCAGCCTGTCCGAATACCTTATCAACCGTTTTATCGTATCTGTTGCCGTCATCTGTATTTTATATATTCTCCATAATCTGCTCAAAATGTTTTACCATCTGATTGTGCGGCGGCGGTTTTGGATTACGACTTTTCGCATCAGTCCCCGGACGCTGGTCAAAAGCGAAGTATGGTTCGGCATTATCCTGACGCCAGTATTGTATCTGTTCGGGGCCTTGGTGCTGCTGGCGGTATGGGGCGTATCGGTCGATATTCTGGTGGCGCGGACCAAAGGTTTCCTTACCGGTTTCAACATCGGCGAAGTTCATGTATCCATTACATCAATTATTCTCGGGCTGGTCAGTTTCTGGGTGGCAATGCTGCTGGTCAAAATGCTGAAGAGCAGCTTGCAGGACGGCAGCTTAAGCCGGCTGGACTTTGACGAGGGGATGAAAAGTTCCATTATTTCGGGAATCGGCTTTTTCGGATTTATCCTTTCCGTCATCCTCGGCATTGCCGTTGCAGGCGGAAGCTTCAAAAGCCTGGCATTGATGGCCGGAGCGCTGTCTTTCGGCGCCGGTTTAGGTCTGCAAAACGTCGTCAGCAATCTGGTTGCCGGCATTACCATTTTGTTTGAACGACCGATAAAGCTCGGCGATTTGGTCGTCATCAACGGTTATGAAGGCGTGGTCAAACAAATCAGCATGCGCTCGACGACTCTGGAAACGGGCAACAAATCCAACGTTATCATCCCAAACTCTGCCATTATCGCCGGCAGTGTTGTTAACAAGACCTACGACAACAGAATGGCACGAGTGGACATCAATGTCGGGGTGGACTATGACAGCGATATCGATAAGGTTAAGAAAATCCTGCTCCGAATCGCCGGAGAAGACGAAGAGGTTTTGAGCAATCCGGCTCCGGCGCTGTCTTTTCTCGACTTTGGCGACAGCAGTCTGAACTTCCAGCTTAACTGCTACACGGCAAACATAGCCAACAGCAGCGGCATATCTTTCCGTATACGCGAAAAGATTATCAATGAATTCCGAAAAGAAGGGATTAATATCCCGTTTCCGCAGCGGGTGGTGCGTTCGCTGGAAGAAAGTGCCGCCGACTGACCGAAGAAACGGCCTCTGACTGACCGAAGAAACGGTCTCTGACTAACCGAAAAAACTATCTCGGACTGACAAAGAGGCTATCTCTGACTGCCCTAAAACGTTCCATGATATCTCCCCTTGCATTTTATCTCACATTAACCTATTGAAATATATATTTTTTATTTAAAAGCAAAAAAAATAAAAAAAATTATTTTGCCTTAAGCGTTTCTTAAGATTAGAATGCAGAATAAAAGATGTTCTGATAAACAACCTTTATTTAACAACTTTTATTTAGGAGAAAAACGATGAATAAGATTTTAGCTGTTTCCGCGATGGTTTTGACTTTTGCCGTGGCTTCGCAGGCCAATGCACAGGGATTTGGCGGCGGTTTTCAGGGACCGACAATTTCTTCCTCGACGGTTGCCGAAGCGCTGAAGATGAACGACGACACGCCGGTTGTTCTGGTAGGAAAGATTGAGAAAAACCTCGGTAACGAAAAATATCAGTTCAGCGACAAAACCGGTTCCATCGCCGTCGAAATTGATGATGAGGATTGGAGAGGACAGGTTGTCAAACCGGAAAATACGGTTGAAATCCGCGGTGAAATCGACAAAGAGCTGCTGGGAACGCCGGAAGTCGATGTTGACGTTATCATTTTGAAATAATTAACTGAAACGGCCTGATATGCGTATTCTTCTGATTGAAGACGACAGCCTTATCGGCGACGGGATAAAAGTCGGGCTTTCCAAGCTCGGCTTTACCGTCGACTGGTTTGACGACGGCACGGACGGAAAAGAAGCCCTGTTGCAAACGCCGTATGATGCAGTAGTGCTTGATTTGGGACTTCCGGGCATTGACGGCCTTTCCATCCTGCGCGCCTGGCGGGATGCCGGACTTGATACGCCGGTTCTGATTTTAACTGCCCGCGGCGACGTGGATGAACGGATTAAAGGACTGAACAGCGGCGCAGACGATTATCTCGGCAAGCCTTTTGCCCTTAAAGAAGTACAAGCGCGGCTGAACGCCCTTATCCGACGGCGGTGCGGCGTGGCGAAACCGCTTATCCGCTTCCGCGACATTACGTTCAACCCCGAAACCAAAGGCGTTCTCCTGAACGGCGAAAAGGTAATCCTCTCGCCGCGGGAAACGGCGCTTTTGGAACTTCTGTTGTTAAACAAAAACAAAGTCTTGTCCAAAGAAACCATTGAAAACAAACTCTATTCATGGGATGAAGACGTTGCCAGCAATGCCGTAGAAGTGCACATTCACCATCTGCGGAAAAAACTCGGCAAAGACATTGTCAAAACCATCAACAAAATCGGATATACGCTGGAAGACTAACCTTTTCCGCCGGAGTAAACAAAATGGCCCGAACAGATACAATCGATAAAAGAGCAAAAAAGGCAAAGACATCCGCTTCTGCCGGCCAACGGAAGGGCAAGTTTGCCGCCGCAGCATTTCGGATGAAAAAAGAAGCTGCTGCGTTTTGGCAAAAGTTCAACGGCGAGGCGATGAAATTCAGCCTCAGTTTCCGGCTGATGATTTTTTTTGCATTGGTTTCGGGCGTTGTATGGGGAATTGCCGGCTATATCTCCTATAAAGAAACCCGGGAAAGCATTGATGAATTTTTCGACACTTATCAAATGGCGTTGGGACGACAGCTGGCAGCAGCGGACTGGAGCGGAGTTTCGCTGAAAACGCAGAAAGCGACGGATAAGCTGATAAAAGGCATTGAAAACGCCGATGAGGATGACGATGCGGTCGGTTTTGCCATTTTCTCTCCGCAGGGCGAAATGATTTTTCACGACAACGAAAACGGCAAATATTTTACCGCAGCGGAAGCAGCCGGAAGCTTTGCCAACGAACGGATAGGCGAAGACCGGGACAAATGGCGCATGGTGCGCCTGAAATCGGCAGACGGAAAATTTATCATTGCCGTCGGCCAGGAGCTGGAATACCGCGAAGATCTGGCAATGGATATTCTTGAAGAATTTATGCTGCCCTGGCTGGCCGGCTTTATCGTTCTGCTGTTGGCAATTTCCGGATTGACTTTCATTGAATTCCGCCCGTTAAAAAAACTGGCCAGCGAAATTGAAAGCCGCCCGGCGGACGATTTCTCCCCGCTCAACGCAGAAAAAGCGCCAACGGAAATCAAACCGCTGCTGAAGGCGATGAACCGGATGTTTGCCAAAATAGAGGCTCTGCTGGCACGGGAACGCAGTTTTATCTCAGATTCAGCACATGAACTGCGCACACCGCTGACTGCGCTCAAAATCCAGCTTGAAATAGCCGAAATGTCCGGCGACGACAGCCAGATGCGGATGCAGGCTCTTGCCAAACTTTCACTGGGGATTGAACGGGCGGAACATCTGGTCGAGCAGCTGCTTGCCCTGTCGCGTCTGGAAGCCGACAACGGGCATTATGACAATACAGAGCTTTTGGACTGGAAAGATATCAGCGCCGCTTTGTTCGACAATTATGCCGAAGCGGCAAAGAAGAAAAACATAACCTTATCGTCTTATATCGGCGCAACTTCACCGATTGTGCGAGGGAACCACATTCTTGCCGCTTTGCTGCTGCGCAACCTGCTCGACAATGCCGTCAAATACAGCCCTAACGGAGCAAAGATTACCGCAACGGTTGACAATGAAGAGATTGCGGTCGTCAACTCCGGAACCATCGTCGACGAGGCGGTACTGGCGCGACTGAGCGAACGCTTTTTCCGACCGGCCGGGCAAAAAGAAACCGGCAGCGGCCTCGGGCTGGCGATTGTCAAACGCATTGCAGGACTTTATGGCTGCAGCCTTGATTTTGCCAATACAGACGACGGTTTTAAAGCCGCCGTGAGAAAAAACTAGCCCAGACGGCTGAGCGGGGTCAATATTTCAGCGCAACACCGGTTATGAATGCATATCCGCGGTTGTTTTCGGAACTTTGACGCTCAGATCCTTTGGAATTGAGATATCCGTTTATCCAATACAATTCGATATATTCATTATAAGCAAACCGGTTGGACTGCACCCAAAGGTCATCCCGATGGCGCGTGTTTTCCGCTTCGGTATGCAAATAAGCGATATTCGTCTTAAATCTGCCGAAATCGTACCCCAGGCTGATGTCCCATGCCTGCCCTTCGCGGTAGTTGTCAAAGTATGCAGGCAGCCCAAACCCGGCAGCAGCCGTCGCAACAGGATTTTTATTCCCGTCCACCCAGGCCTTTTTATAGGAAAAGCCGATGTCAAACCCGGCATATTCCCAGCGAGCGCCTGCCGTCCATTCATTATCGGTGCGGTTAAAAATTCCGTATGCCACAGATGTGTATAATTTCCCGGCGCCGAGTTTCCACCGGCTGCGGGCTCCCGCCGTATAGCCGTCTTCCGGCTTTTCGTAATCGACGTAACGGGTGACCATACCGCGGCGCGACGCATTGTCCGGCGTATAGCTGAAACCGAATGTCGTATTGCCGATTTCCGGCGTAAAATAACTGATTTTAAATGCCCGGCCGTCATCCATTATCGCCGTCGATTTCGGCGTGGCGAATTTTACCTGCTTACGGCCGTTTTTCCAATTCGCGCTGCTTAAAAAATAGGTCAGATTGCTGTCCCGTATCCCCAGCCAGGTAATATCATGCGCGCCGGTATGCAGCAAAAGCGCGGCATTATAGGTATAACCGGTGGTCAATTTTCCGAAACGGTCATCCTCGCCCAACAAATATGGGAAAAAACGCCAGTCCCCGTCGGGGTAATTTTTGTCATGTTGGCGGTCGACAACGGTATAATCCGCATGAATACCGACACGGCTGCCTGAAACCGCGCGGTAAGCACCTTCAAATTTGCCGTCGGCACGAAAAACCGCTCGATTGGGCATATTGTCCAGATTATTGCCGCGGCGCGTTTCCATTATGCCGAAATATTCCCCGGCCATTCCCGAGCCGGAAAATTCAAAACTGCCGGCAAAAGCGGCATCGGTAAATCCTATGGCACTGCCAAAAAGCAGTAAAAACTTGTTCATTCGTTTCCAGTTCCGTTAGTTCGGATTTTATATAGCGTAACAGTACTTAAATTTGTCTTAAAAATTTCCCCTAAAACCCGATACGACCTCCAAACGAAATATTCTGAAATGTTTTTTGTGCAAGACACTTTCATTTTTCGCTTGACTTCGGCACCTTTGGTATTATTCTTAAGCTGTTCCCGGTGCTTGCAGGGCTTATAAGCAGGGAACGGATAAAAACTGAGCCGGTTTGATGAGATTTTAAGACAGACGAAGTCTATTTAAATTTTCGTTGGCGGCTCCTTGTAAAGGAGTTTTTTTAATGTCTGAATATAAATACCAACACGGTTTGAGCATTATGCGGGCGCAGCCTTTCCATATCGGCCATCAAAAGCTGGTTGACCGGATGCTTAAGGAATGCGAACGCGTTACCATCGTCCTCGGTTCCATTCAGGAACAGGGTACGGCGCGCAATCCCCTAAACTACACCACACGCAAAAAGATGATTCAAAACATTTACCGCTCCCGTCCGGAATACGAACGGCTGAAAATCATCGGGCTGTTTGACATCAACAACCCGGCGGAATGGGGCGAGTATGTTCTTGATTTTATCGCCGAGAGTTTTCCAGACCTGCCGCGGCCGGATGCGTACTATGCCGGTTCCAGCTACGACGCGCACTGGTTTCGGGAATGTTTTCAAAACATTGAGCTTGAAGACAGGACCGACCCGGATTTTCCGTTCGTTACAGGAACGATGGTACGGGATATGATAAAGTTCGGCGATGCGCGCTGGAAAAACTTTATCGCTCCGGAAAACCACCACCTGATTGAGGAGTATTTTAACAAAAAGAAAGGGATTATATAACGAAACCAGCGGACGGCGGGCAGATTTACGGCATTGTTCCGTTTTACGGCCTTGTCCCGTTCATAACGCGCCGAAAAACAGCCTTTGCGGCTGCCGCATTTTACATAAGCGCCTGCGTCTTCTGAAGGGCTTATAGAAGACAGGCGGTTCCTAACCCGAATAAGCCTGAAGGGAATTTAAAATGAATAACCGTATTTTGATGCGGATAGATTTTCAGAACGATTTTGTTCATCCGCACGGGGCGTTGAGCATCAACTCCCCCGAACTGATTGAACGGCAGCAAAAGTTTGCCGACAGCCTGTTTCCGACAAGTTTTGATAAAATTATAGACACTTACGATACCCATTTTGCCGAAACGTACGGCGAAACGTCTGAAGCGGCGAATTTTCCCCTGCACTGCGTTTTCGGAAGCTGGGGCTGGCAACAGGCGGCACCGTTCAAACCGGAACTCGGCGTTACCAAAATGTACAAATCTACCACCAACATCTGGAACGAAGCCCATGCTTACCGCGATTTGGCGGCAAACTGGGCTGACAAAGAGGTCTATCTCTGCGGCGTGTTAAGCGACATCTGCGTCTTACAGGCAATGCACGGCCTTTTAAAACGCGGCGCGAACGTTGTCATTCTTGAAGACTTGTGCCAGGGGATTAAGCGGCAGACGGGAGAAATCCTGCGCGATGACAAATACCTGCCGTTTATTGAACTGGGAAAGCTTAAAAGCATCACCTCGGCGCAGTTTTTTCGTGCCGCCCTTTTAGACAAGAAAATCCAGCACAATTTAGTCAACAGAAGTTTCGGAGAATAGCCATGAACAATACATATACGATGAAAACCAGACCCAATATTCTGGAAACCGGCACGCCGCTGTTTTGCGACCTTTATCATCTGACGATGGCGCAGGCATGGTTTTTGGACGGCAAGGCGGAAGATTACAAGGTTTCGGAAGCCTTTTTCCGCAAATGCCCGTTCGGCGGCAGCTACCTGATGACGGCCGGGCTCGGCGAATTTATGCAATGGCTGGAAAGGTGGCATTTCAGCAAAGAAGACATAGAATCGCTCAAAAACGACCGTAACGAAGACGGCAGCCGGATATTTAACGATGAATTTCTGCAATTTCTGGAGGGACAGGAATTAAAAGTAACCATTCGTGCAGTACCGGAAGGCGAACTGGTGTTCCCGAACGAACCGGTCTATTCGGTATCTGGGCCGAACTGGCAGGTTGAACTCGCAGAAGCCGCACTTTTGAACATCTTTAACGCTCAGAGCCTGATTGCAACCAAAGCGTCGCGCATGGCTTACGCCGCAAACCTTGACGGCAAAAAACGCCCGCTGTTGGAATTCGGCGTGCGGCGCGGACACGAGCTCGGCGGCTTTTCGGAAACGCGGGCGGCGTTCATCGGCGGTGCGGCAGGAACTTCCAACAAAGCAGCGGCAAAGCACTACGGCATCCGGGCGGCGGGAACGATGGCACACTCCTTTGTGATGAGCTATGAGCGGGAAGTTGACGCGTTTAAGGCCTTTATGCGCGGCAATCCGCACAATACGACGCTGCTCGTTGACACATACGATACGCGCGAGGGAATTAAAAATGCCATCCGGGCAGCAAAGGAAACCGGAATTAAGCTCATGGGCATACGCATTGACTCCGGCGATCTCGCCTACTGGGGCAATGAGGCCAGGCGCTTATTATGCGAGGCGGAAATGCCGGACGTCAGGCTGGCGGCTTCCAACGACCTTGACGAATATCTGATTGAAAACCTCATTATGGTACAAAAAGCGCCTTACGACATCCTTGCGGCGGGAACAAAACTGGTTACCGCCTACGATACCCCGGCACTGGGCGGCGTCTTTAAGACAAAATCGTACATGGGGCAGCCGAAAATCAAAATCGCCGAGGGAAAAACGACCATTCCGGGAATGACCGATACGTTACGAATTATCCGCAACGGCAAATTTGAGGGCGATGTTATCTGTCGGGCTGAAGATACGGATCTTATCCGCGACGGCAGGTTGACACGCAATATAACCTCATACGCCCTCGGCAGCCAGAACGGCGCGCGGGCAACCTTTCAACGCGGCGAACAGGCAAAATTCCTGCTGCATCCGGTTGTGGAAAAAGGCAAAATCGTCAATGTGCCGGAACTTGACCTGCACGTTTTGCAGCAGCGGGGCAAGGACAACCTCAAGATGTTGGACAGCGCATATAAAAGGCTTGCCAACCCGCACCTTTACGGCGTAGGATTGGAAGCCGGGCTGTTTACCCTGCAACAGGATTTAATCAGGGTTCATTCGGGGAGATAAGACAATGAAACATACATGGCATACTTTGCAAAACGGCTTAAAAGACTTTTGTGCGGCAAACAGATTTGACAAGGTTATCCTTGGACTTTCGGGCGGATTAGACTCGGCACTGACTGCTGTGCTGGCAGCGGATGCCCTCGGCGGCAAAAACGTTAAGGCGATTATGATGAAAACGCGCTATACATCTGATTTAAGCATTAAAATTGCGCGTGAGATTGCCAAGCTTAACGGGCTTGACTATCAGGAACTTGACATTGAACCGCTGGTAACGGCAGAAACAGATTTTCTGCAACAGGCGTTCGGTGAAAGCGTCAAAGGGATTACGGCGGAGAACTTGCAGGCTCGTATCCGCGGGCAGCTGCTGATGGCATTTTCCAACCAAAACGGCGGGCTGGTTCTCGCCTGCGGAAACAAATCGGAAGCGCTGACCGGGTACTGCACGCTGTACGGCGATACCTGCGGCGGGCTGATGCCTATCGGCAACCTTTACAAGACGACGGTGTTTGAACTGGCAAAATGGCGCAATGCCCAAAGCAGGGCACTGCCGGAAGAAGTCATCACGCGGGCGCCGTCAGCAGAACTGGCGGAAGGACAGAAAGATGAAAACTCGCTGCCGCCGTATCCGGTTCTGGACGCTGTTCTGCGGCTGCTTACCGACGAACAAAAAACACCGGAAGAAGCCTGCGCCGCCGGATTTGCCCCGGCAACAGTCGAACAGGTGCGCCGGCTTGTAGCGCGTTCGGCATTCAAGCGGCGGCAGATAGCTCCGGCGCTGGACATATTATAACCTGATGAAAAAAGCAAACCGCCTGCAATATCTGAGGCTTTCAAGACCGATATGCAGGCGGTATTATATCCTGTACCGGCAAAAAATGGCGGCCGGAATACATATTTATTTCAATGTATCCTTCAGCACTTTCAAAGCGTTCAGCGCATTCGGAAAGCCGACATACGGCATACACTGGATAATCGCCGCGGTAACGGTTTCCGGCGAATTTCCCGCTCTGATACTGCCGGCTATATGGCTTTGCAGTGTCTGCATATTTCCCGTCGTTACAAGAATCCCTATCGCCAGAAGCTCTCTGGTTTTGACATCAAGACCGCCGCGGGTATAAATATCGCCAAAACAAAATTCCGTCAGAAAACGCGCGGCGTCCTCGCCCATATTTCCGGGAAGCCCGGCCAGCGCTTCTTTTATCTCGTTGCCATATAACGGCTGTTGTATGGCAGAGCCCGCTGCAAATCTCTCCTCTTCGGCTGTTTTCCCCTGACTTTCCAGAGGAAGCTTAATTCCGCGTTCGGCAAACACTTCATTGATTACTCCGAGCGCGTTAAGGGTTTTCGGAAAACCGACAAACGGCGCACACAGATATACCGTTTCCCTCAACTCAATCGGCGTTACCCCTACATTCAGCGCCGCATTGGCATGCGCTTTCAGCTGCGGCAATGCTTGTTGAGCCGACAGGGATACAACTGTCAGCATTTCCCGGTTTTTTATATCCAGACTGCCTACGGCAAACACTTCGCCGAAAATATATTTCTGTAACATTTTCATCATTTCCGGGTCGTTTCCGACATCGGTTAAAGCCTCGCCGTTAAACAACCGGCGGTAATTTTGTTTGCAGATTTCGGTTCGCGACATATTTTCTCCTCCCTGTTCAATTACAGCAGCAGACGCGGCACTAACCGAAAATAACACGGCAACTGCAACGCCCATTATCCCTTTCAGCATATTTTATCTCCTTTTTCCTGCCTTTTCGGCTACGATTTCGGCGATTTCCTTCTCGTCTTCGGGACTCAGCAATCCGTACAGGGGTATGGCAAACGGCGTAAAGTCTCCGTTATGCTTCTGCAGGAAATTGTACCGGTAGCTGATGCCGTCTTTCGGGACAAGCGTCAAAACGCGGCAGTTGCGAAAACAGCAGCGGACATCCTTTTCTTCCGTCCGGGCAATATCTTTCCACGGCAGCTTTTGGCAATAGTCAATTTTTATGCCCTCATCATCAACGACAACGGCCTTATGCTTCAAAACATATTTCCAGCCCCAGGCGAGCCAGGAAAGCAGACAGACGCCCAAAAGAACCTGCGTTTGCACCCAAAACAACAGGCATGGGCAGCGAACTCCCCAGTAGACCAGCGTTATCGTCAATGCGAGGTTTAAGATAAGCCAGGCATTGAGTTTATTAAAGCGGTAATAAAAAATTTTCTCGTTTAAGTTTTCATTTGACATTGATTGTCTCCCTATTTCTCTCGGTTAAATGCGATTCTGTTTTAAGTGTAACATTTAGAGTTTGCTCTAAGTCAAGTATTTTTTGTTGCGGATAGCGTATTTTGCGCTGCGGAATGTAATTTTTGCTCCGGATATTTATTTACTTTTCCAAACATATATTTTATGCTTGGCATTTATAAATTTCATTTTATAATAAAAAAGAGCAATTTAAACGTCTAAGGCTGGAATTATGATATACATATTCAATTATGCATCACCGTTCGGAAATATCCGCCTGACAAGCGACGGAGAATTCCTGACCAACGCGAGAACAGAATTCTGGCAGGGTCGGGCTGACAACAAAGGGCTTTGCCCGAAAGGGGAAAGAGAAACCGACGGCTCGTCCCTGCCCTGCCTGCAACAGGCGGCGAAATGGCTGGACATTTATTTCGGCGGCAATATCCCGGATTTTCTGCCGCCGCTTAAATTATACGGTTCGGATTTCCAACGGACGGTCTGGCGCCTTTTGCAGGATATTCCATACGGAACTCTGACGACATACGGTAAAATCGCTGATACAATTGCCCGCAGCAGGGGATGCGGCAAAATGTCGGCGCAAGCAGTCGGCGGAGCGGTCGGAGCCAATCCCGTCGGCATCATTATTCCCTGCCACCGCGTCATCGGCGGCAGCGGCAGCCTGACCGGATACGGCGGAGGTCTGGCATACAAGGTCAAACTGCTTGAACTTGAGGGAATTGACTGTTCAAAACTGAAAATGCCGAAACAAAGCCGCTTCCTCTGATTTCAGGCACCGGTTTTGAACCTTCCTGAAGATAATTTCGGATATATTTGATAAAGCATAAAAAAATTGCAGCCAACGGAAAAGAATTGTTGACAACCCCGAAATACATATTATAGAATAAGGGATATGTTTAATGTATTGAGGTAGTTCAAAAATAATAACCATGAGTCCTGTATACGGGTATGTTTTTAATTTATTTTTAGTTTTAGTATTAGTTTTTTGCAATGCTTTTTTCGTTGTTTCAGAATTCGCAATCGTAAAAATCCGCCGCACCAAGCTTGAGGAACTGGCGCATGCGGGGAGCAAGCGCGCTAAAATCGCCCTGAAAATCAATGAACACATGAATACTTACCTGAGCGCCATCCAGCTCGGCATTACACTCGCTTCCCTCGGTTTGGGCTGGCTTGGCGAACCTGCCGTTTCCAGGCTTTTGGAAGACCTTTTCTCAGGCTTTTTTGCCGACAACAAAATCCTGCTCCATTCTTTGAGTTTTGGTATTGCCTTTACCTTTATCACGTTGCTGCACGTTGTTTTCGGCGAACTGGTGCCGAAGTCCATGGCCATACAGGATACCGAACGCTATGCGCTGATTATTGCGCCGCCGCTGTATACGTTTAATAAGATTTTTGCTCCGTTTATCTGGGTATTTGACCACGTTACAATGTGGATTTTGAAACTGATGGGCGTCAAACAGGCGGACGAAAACGAAGACGCGCATTCCGAAGAGGAAATCAAACTGATTATTGACGCCTCGCAAAAGGGCGGTGTCATTGACGATACGGAAAGCGAAATTATCCAGAACGCTATTTGCTTTTCGGAAATTTCCGCGCATGAGATTATGATCCCTCGGCAGGAAATGAAATGTATTTATCAAAACAGCAGCTACAACGAAATCATGGAGTTCGTCAAGCAGCATAAGCACACGCGTTTTCCGCTCTGCAATGGCGATAAGGATCAGATTATCGGCATGATACACATCCGCGATTTGCTGGAATGCAAAAATTCGCCGCATAAAGACATTTTAAGCAAAATCGTACGCAACATCCTGTTTGTTCCGGAAAACAAGTCCATTTCGGAAATTCTGCACGAGATGATGAAAAAACGCATTCATCTGGCGGTTGTGGTTGACGAATACGGTGGAACAGCCGGTCTGCTGTCGATGGAAGACATTTTGGAAGAGCTGGTCGGAGACATCCGGGACGAACACGATGACATCACCGAGGAACCGGTCAAGAAAATCAATGATACAGTCTGCGAATTTGACGGGTTGTATCTGGTTGAAGACGCCTATGACTGTCTGGGGCTCCCTTACGACGATAACGAGCATGAAGAGAGCACCATGGGTGGCTATGTCTTTAATCTGCTCGGGCGCGAACCGGTTGCTGGAGACAAAACCGAAGACGATTATTGCGTATATGAAGTTATGCAGGTCGACAATATGCGGATTACCCGGATAAAAACAACAGTCAAGCAGCCGCAATATGAGACGGCCAGTGCCGAATAGCGCATACAGAAAGGACGGAAAGTTTTATGAAAAAGAGCTGCCGCAAAGCGAGAATTTGGCAAACCGGACTGATATTTTGCGCGGTTTGCGCGGCAATTGCGGGAAGTGCAGAAGCCGCACAAAAGCTGGAGCGGCGGCCGAGCAACAAGATTGAAACGACGGCAACCGGGCGGGTCAGCGCAACGATTGTCGCACCGGTATCAGCCGAATCCGCAAATGATTTAACGTTCGGGATGATGGTTAAAAACAATCAGGGAAGAGTTACCGTTGACGAGGACGGCAACCGTACGACAACCGGCCCCGGACTGGCAACCAGTTCCTATTCAGCCGGTTCTGTCAAACTGAAAGGCCCAAAAGCTCAGGCAGTTACGGTGGATATTCCCGATGTACGCATTTACAACAATGAAGACAAAAGCATTGATATCCATTCATTTACGACAGACGCCGGAAAGGGAAATATCGTCGCGCTGGACAGGCAGAACGGCGAAGCGACGGTTGACGTCGGAGTAACATTGAACATCAAAGACAAAGAAACGCAAGGAGGAAGCAGAAACGGCGTTTATATTCTGCAAACATCTTATTAGCTTTTTTATTAGCTTTTTTAGCGGTTAACCTTTTATCAATTAACCTTTTATCAACCAATTTTTTATCATCCCGGACAGCATCTCAAATATGTTTTGTCTGGAGTAAAATACTGCGGCAGCTTTCAATAAGGCCGGGCAATTTTTATTTAGAAAAAGAAAAGAACTGACTTGTATTAAAGAAAAGGCAAATTACAAATTTGGTGTTGTTTTTTAACAATGGGCAGACGGTTTTAAACTCAAAATTAATTTTTTATACCTTAAAGTTGAGACGTTGATAAAATTTATTGCTATTTTTAAGGGGATAGAAATATGAAAAAGATTTATTTACTGGCAGCAGTTTCCGTGCTGACATTAGGTTGTGCGGAAGTTTGGGCTGCCGAAGCTACCGGCCAAGGAAATATCAGAGCGAAGATTGTTGCACCGGTAACCGTTACGGAAGCTCAGGCATTGGATTTCGGCACCATTCTGGCTCCGACCAGTGGTACAAAGAAAGTAAAAATCTCGGCGACGGACGGTTCACGCAGTGTTGATGGCGGTGATAATGGTATATTGGTCAGCACCAATAAAGGCGAAGCCGGATTGTTTAATGTAACAGGAGCCGAAAATCAAAGTATGACAATCCAAGTATCGGATTCCGTTGAATTAACTGGTACAGGAGATTCGATGACAGTTGACAATTTTGTTACCGAGCCGGCCAGCAAACTGACTTTGAACGGAACCAGCGGGCAAATCAAAGTCGGAGCGGATTTGACGGTTAATCAGGGACAAGATGAAGGCGACTATACCGGAACTTATCAGGTAACCGTAAGCTACTAGAACAAAGCTGTATAAAAAAACAGATAACTTATTATTTTGATTTATTTAAATTATATACTTTCGTTGTAGAATTTAAACGACCCCTTTAAATCAACAATAGCAATGAATATTTCTTAGGCAAGAGACTATCTCAATTTATCAACATTTATAAAGACTTATTTCAATATTCTGCCCAATCGGACATCTCGCCAAATTGCGTATAAAAAAGGGTCGTTTTTTATACGCAGGTATATATGAAATTTTATCGGGCAATTCTTTTCTTTTTAATATTTGCAGCCGAAAATACGTATGCAGATTCTGCCAGCGTAACGCAAACTGCTGACTTCGGAACTGTTATCCAGACGGCAGAAAGAACCGTTGCCAGACTGGGAACCGACGGCGTCGTTACATGGGACGGCGGCAGCGGTTCGGGTTCTGCCCGACAGGGAATTATCCGGTATGATGTAAACTGCGGCGTAACGCATGAACTCCAGATGCCTAACGGCATATCCGGCGGACAAAGCGGCGAGAATTGCGAATTTTCCTTAAATAATCTTCAGTTTAATCCGAGCAGTTTCTGGCTTGCGCCATTGGGTGTATTGGGCAACCGTTCGCAGGATATCAATGTCGGAGCAGAACTGACTATTGACGGTTATTGTAAAGCAGGAACTTATACCGGTACGATGACTGTTTCTGCAAGCACATATATGTGTGCCCCCAATGACGTCCAACTTACCTTTTCCGTTACGATTGCTGAAAAACTCGGCATTTCGGCAAAGCAAGACATAAATTTCGGAGCAATGATGTCCCCTTCCGCTGACGGAACCGTTACATTATCTTACAACGGGCAAAGGTCGGCAACGGGCGGGATTTACCTGATGAACAACGCGGACGTTTCGCAGGGAATTTTTACGATTGACGGCACGGCGGGGAGAACCGTTTATGTATCGCTGCCGAGCGAGGTTTTCATTTACAGCGGCGGAAATGCCCTTAGCGTCAACAACTTCACGGCCAGTATGGGAACACAATTTACATTAGCGTCAGATATGGCAGACATGCACATCGGCGCAACATTAAACGTACCTGCAAATGCGCCGGAAGGCGATTACAGCGGAACTTACACGGTTACGGTTTCTTATTAACAGGAGAGGTCTTTATATAATGAATACGCATATTTTCTTGAACCATTTATCGGCAACGGCAGGAAAGCTGTGGTATGCCACGATGCTGCTGTGTGCCACGGTGCTGCTGCTCTGTACGGCAGCGGGAACGGCAGACGCCAACATTTCCGTTTTTCCGTACAGCATCGACTTTGATGCCGCCTCGAGTAAACGTGTGCAAAGCGTACGGATTATCAATACGTCCAGCGAAACGCAGACTTACCGGGTCAGCTTCGTCAACTTCATACAGGACGAAAACGGCGCGCTGAAAGAAACCACAGACAAAAACGGCTTTTATGCCGACAAATATCTCAGCTGGTCGCCGCGGCAGTTTACGCTAAAACCGAATGAAGTGCAGACAATCAATATCGCCCGCAAAAGCCTGACGCAGGCTCCGGACGGCGAATTCGTTTCACACCTTAAAATCAGCGAGGTTATGCTCGGCGCCCCGAAGCCGAAGGCCAAGCCAGGCGCAAAATCGAACACCCTTTCCATGCAACTTAAGGCGTTGTTTGCAATTACACTGCCGGTTACAATTACCAAAGGCGACAATCTTTACAGCAAAACCGAACTTTCAAGCTACAAGCTGCTGCCGGACGGAAAACTCGAACTGGTTTTCAAACGCTTGGGCAACAAGTCGTCGCGCTTTAATATTGCCGTTGCCGACGGCAAAGACAAGGATATCGGCCGGATGAACGGCGTCAAGATATATATGTCAACCGATACGCTTAACGTTAACCTGCCTCTGGACAAGAATGCAAACATCCATAACGCAATTTTGAAACTGGAAGATGCTAAGACGAAAGAAGAAATATTCAGGCAGGCGCTGCAGCTTTAGCCCGGCTTGGCTGTTGGCGGCCGCCCTCTTCCTAAACGGCAGTGCCGCCCGAGCCGAAGACTTGACGGACTACGGCGATGAACCGCTGATTTTGGAACCGGTAGTTCAAGGGTTTAACCTGAGCGACTATGCTTACGTTTATGCCAAAAACGGCAAGGAATACATTTCTTTGCCGCAGATGTCGGCGTACCTCGGCCTGAAATACAAAATCGACGGCAACATGATTACGGCACAGATGGCTGACGACGAAGACGCTACCATTATAATTGATATGGCGCAGCGAACGGTAACGGCATACGGAAGCATTTCTTCCTTTGCGGCCGACGAAATGACAGTTATTGACGGGACGGTCTTTTTTGCCGCAGACTTTTATATACGCCTGCTCAAGATGCAGATTAAAATCGATAAACTCAATATGCAGATGACGCTCGACCGGGAAAAGGACTTTCCGACAACGGCAAAGCTGAAAGCCGAGAAAAAACGCGGCAAGGGTTCTTATAATTTCCAACAGGACAGTTTCAGCAACTACGAATTTGACAACCGCTGGTTTGGCGAACCAGTGGTGGACATTACGCTGGGCAAAGGCTGGGGACGTTCCAATGATACGGGAAAGAGTTTTAACAGCGACGCATATTCGGTTAATCTGGCAATGATTGCCGGCGGGCTGGACGTCAACACCTATATTTACGGCGACTCATATTCCGACCGCAACCCGAGGGTCAGAATTTCCGGCAGCAGGACGTTTCTGGACGAACCCGAAAATAAGTTTAACCTTAAGACTCTGAAAGTCGGCGATATCAGCGGGCTCAGTTCTTCTTACTTTGCCGATGCCAGCTACGGACGCGGGGCGGCAGTCAGCAGCTTTAAGAATCTGGTGATGTCCGCCAACAAGACGATTGACATTACCGGTCCGCTGCTCGACGGGTGGCAGGTTGAGCTGTACTGGAACGAACAGCTGGTCGGTTACAGGCAAAACGGCGTCAACGGACAGTACAACTTTCCGAATATGCCGGTTTCGTATGGCCTGAATACGTTTAAGCTGGTCTTTTACGGCCCGTACGGCGAAACACGCACCGAGTATGAACGCTACTATTCCGGTACCAGCCCGGTCAAAAAAGGCGAGTTCGGCTATACGGCGGCGGCATACCAACCGTACCGCTATCTGATAGAAGACAACGAGCCATTTGAATACGAAGGCAAAGACACGCCTATTATTGACCTTACCGGTTATTACGGCGCGGCCGACAACCTGACTTTAATGGGCGGTTTTACGCAGACGCCGGATGCGGATACGGGCATTGAGACGCAGCATTTCGGCATGGCTGGCGCCCAGTATGCGATTAAGGGAAGTTCTATCCAATATAATCTGGAGCAAAACCTGGATACGCAGGAATTCGGACACCACGCGGAATGGCAGGGCGACGTTTATATCGGAACGGTTTATGCCGGTTATGACAAGTTCAACAATATCCACTCGCCGGTTTCGTTCTACGGCGATGAATATCTTGACGAACAGTTTGAAGCCAGACTGTCGGGCATGTTGCCCTGGCGGGTACCGTATTATCTGAGCTGGCGGCAGGGAACGCTTGAGAGCGACCAGACATCGTTTAACAACATGACGGCGCGATTGTCCAAACAGCTGATAAACGGACTGAACCTTACCCTTGAGGACAATTACTACGATTATGCCCATTCGGAAAAACCGTATAATACGGTACGCGGCGGCGCCTACAAATGGTGGGGAAATTTTTCTTCCGAGACATGGCTGACATACGAAACGTCGCCGGAAAGCCGGTTCACAGAATTTTCTACCCGGCTGGACTGGCGCACCGGACGCAATACATATCTTTCCGGAAAATATACGCGCAACCTGATTGAAGACATGGATTATTTCTCATTTTCCGGCGGACAGGTCTTCCCGTTCGGCGGATTGACGGCGACGCTCGAAGTTGACCGCGATTTCAACATCAGTTCATATCTGACTTATAACATCAGCTTTGCCAAGACGCCGGACAGAATGGGCATTATCACCTCGGCAAATTCCAAGCTCAGCGATACGGGCACGATGTATGTCAAACTTGCTGACGAAAGCGGCAATCCTCTTGAGGGAATCGGGCTGAATGCCAACGGGCTGGAAAAAGAAGTCTATACCGACGAAAACGGCGTGGCGGTCTTAACCGACCTGCAGACATACGAGAAAACAATTTTGAATGTTGACACGGAAACGCTGCTGGATATTGCCCTGCAGCCTAAAAACGAAGAGAAAAAGCTGGTGCTGCGGCCGGGTACCGTACGAACCGTCGCCATTCCGTTCATCCATCGCGGTGCGGTTGAAGGCAAACTTGCCAATGACGACAACATCCGTATGTTCGGCTATCAGGTTACAGCGTTTGATTACGCCGGTAAGGAACAAGGGATGACGTTTGCCGATGTGGACGGATTTTTCATTTTGGATTCCATACCATACGGCACATATAAAATCATCGTGTCAAAAGACGGGCATGAGCTGGCCGAACTGCAAGACGTCAAGATTGACGACGTATCGGTTTACATCCAAGATGAAATAAAACTTGATACCAGAGCGGCGGCGTTTTTTGCCGAAAATGACAGCGAAAAACAGCTATTGCAGCATGAAGAAGAGCATGAACGCGGCTTTAACCATCAGGAATACCGCAACAATGATTTTCCGATTGATATTCCGCAAGCCGTCAATGAACCGGGGGGAAATATGCAGCCAATCAAAATTGAAGAAATTGAGGGCGATATTTTTGCCCGCGCGGATGCTCCGGTTTTTGACTCGGTCGCATCTGTACAATCATACGCCCGATATATGAGCTTTGCCGAAACGGAAAAGGATATTTTCAATACTGGCGGAGAGGACGGCGATGCGGCTGCGGTTCTCGGCGATTTAAGCCGCAACCCGGCATTGCAGGAACTGATAAAACCATAGCTGACGCAATATGTGCTGCGGCACAAAGGTATCGGCATTATGAGTAAGCCATTCCCCAAATGCAATGCGGCGACTGATTATTTGCAACAAAAAACCGCTTGTTGGCAAGCGGTTTTTGAATTTCAGCAACTTTTACGACATACTGTCTGCCGGAAGGCAGACCGCCGCGCTGCCTATTCCGGCAACAGAGGGGAACGGTATGCCATATACGGATCATCCTGAGCCGAAATTATGGTGAAGCTTCCGTCTTCATTGACAACAGCCTTGTCAATCTGATTCAGTTCATATTCGCCAAACTGATTCAGATCAGCCCGCTGCGCCCCCATCAGATAAATATCTTTGACGGTTACGGTTCCCGGATTGGATGCAAAATCCAAACGAATGCGGTACACTTCATCTGACGGAATAACTATGCTGTATCTGTGGGTTCCCGCTTTTCCCGGATATTCGACCATATGCCCGGCATCAAACCAGACTTCGCGCTCTACGGTATAAAACACTTCGTAATTAAAGTCTTTTTCCGAAGTCGCCGTGAAGGTCAGCACCACATTCTGCGGTTCAACTTTTATCGCTTTTTTCTGAGGTTTCGGTGTTTCGCTCCCGGCTTTTGCGGCAACGGCACCAGAAGCTTCTTCGGATACAGCCTGGCTTTCTTTCGCAGGCTTCTGCTTTTCTTCCGGCTGTTTCCGCTGTTCGGCCGCCTTTTCAACAGCAGAGGGCTTATCCTGTTCTGCCGCCGGCGCTGTCGCCTCCGCCTTCGTTTCAGGCGCCGTTACTGTCGGAGCCGGTTCCTTTTTGCCGGAGAACGCCAGCATAAACAGCAAGACGGCAACCACCAAAATTATAGCGGCGACTACCCACTGTTTCGTATTATTTTTCTCTTCCATAAAATTTTCTCCCTTTCTTAAAATAAACTAAGGAGAATTGTAAGCAATAAAATTGCTTTTTTCAACCCTTATTTTAAAGAACCTATTTTTAATGGCGACAAAATATTCTTGACATTCCTTCTACATTTTATATAATTTTGGACAAATTTAATATTTATTGTGTCATTTTTATAATATTTATGTATGAAACGATTATTTATTTTTGATGTTGACGGCGTTCTGTTAGATTTGTGGCCGGCTATGAGATCTGTATTTGCCTGTTATTATAACATGTCATTAAGTGATAAAGACTGGGACGATATTATTGATGATTTCCTTCACAATCCCCAGCCTTATCTGGAATTTGGCGAGTATTTCAGCCAATCGCAAACTTTCAAAAACCTGCTCCCGGTAAAAGGAATGCCCGAATTGGTCTTTAGCTTGTCCAACCATTGTTTTGATTTAGCAATAGTCAGCTCTGCCGATCCTGCGTATATAGAACAACGCCGCCAAAACATTAAAGAGCATTACGCCGATTGTTTTGAAAAGATTATTTGTGTCGGAATGAAGCAAACAAAGGAAGAAGCTTTACGCCAAGTGGCTTCCGGGTATGACGAAGTTTTCTTTGTTGACGATAATCCCCGGCATTTGTTTGAGAGTATCGGTATTGTTACCTGCCCGATTTGGCTTGAAAACAAACATCATTTGTTTTTATGGCAGGGCATTGACAATACCTGCATCAAAAAGGCCCGAAATGCCAAAGATATTCTTGATATCGCACTGAAACATGCTTAATCTTTGAGAACAAGGCAATTTTAACGAAGCCGCGACATTTTCTGTCGCGGCTTTGCTGTATCCTAATAATAATTTTACTGCTCAAGTTTGTTTTATTTCCCCTGGCAAACCAGTTCCCAATACATTCAAACCAGCCGGCTCTTCCTGATTGCGGCGCGGACGAATTCCACGAACAGCGGATGCGGCGCAAAAGGCTTTGACTTCAGCTCGGGGTGAAACTGTACGGCAACAAACCACGGATGATCCGGGCGCTCGACAATTTCCGGAAGTTTACCGTCCGGCGAGGTTCCGGAGATAACCATACCGGCCCGCTCCAGTTGCTCTTTATACTTAATATTGACTTCATAACGGTGACGATGACGTTCGGAGATGTGTTCCGTGCCATAAACTGCCGCCGCTTTGGAACCGGGTTTCAAAACGGCTTCATACGCGCCCAGGCGCATGGTTCCGCCCAAATCTCCGTCTTTATGACGTATCTGTTTCGCTCCGTCTTTATCCCATTCCGTCATCAGGCCGACAACAGCTTCGCAGTTTTCATCCAGTTCGGTCGTATTGGCGTTTTTGACGCCGAGAATATTGCGCATAGTTTCAATAACGGCCATCTGCATTCCAAAACAAATTCCCAAAAACGGAATATTATGTTCACGCGCATATTTGACGGCGGCAATTTTCCCGGCCGTCCCGCGCAGACCAAACCCGCCGGGGACCAAAATCCCGCTGACGTCGGAAAGCAGGGCTGAGGGCTCTTCACGTTCCAAGTCTTCGGCATCAATCCATTTAATCCGCACTTTGTATTTGTTGGCAATGCCGCCGTGCGTCAGAGCTTCGCCCAAGGACTTGTATGCCTCAAGCAATTTGACATATTTGCCGACCACGGCAATTTTAACTTCTCCCTCGGGCGCCTTGAGCGTTTCAACGATTTTTTCCCACCGGCTCAAATCGGCATCGGGGCACGGCAGATTGAAATAGCGGCATACTGCTTTATCCATACCCTCTTTGGAATAAGCCAGCGGCACCTGATAAATGTTGCTGACGTCCAGTGCCGGGATAACGTTTTCCTCACGAATATTGCAAAACAGCGCAATCTTTTTGCGTTCGTTTTCCGGGATTGGCATCTGGGAACGGCACAAAAGCATATCCGGCTGAATACCATATTCCTGCAACTGCTTGACCGAATGCTGCGTCGGTTTGGTTTTCAGCTCGCCGGCAGTCGGAATATACGGCAAAAGCGTCAGATGCAAAAACATTGTACGATTACGGCCGAGGTCGTACGCCAGCTGGCGGATGGCTTCAAGATAAGGCTGCCCTTCAATATCGCCCACCGTACCGCCGATTTCGCACAGTACAAAGTCTTCATCTTCCAAATCACTGACGATAAAATTTTTAATCTCATTGGTTACATGGGGAATGACCTGAATGGTAGATCCGAGATAATCCCCGTGGCGCTCCTTATCTATAACGCGCTGATAGATTTTACCGGTGGTCGTGCTATCGCTTTTCTTAGCTGCAACGCCCGAAAACCGCTCATAGTGCCCCAGGTCAAGATCGGCCTCGGTTCCGTCATCGGTTACGAAAACTTCACCGTGCTGAAACGGGCTCATCGTACCTGGGTCGACGTTCAGATATGGGTCAAGCTTTCTCAACCGCACTTTAAAGCCCCGGCATTGCAAAATTGAGGCAAGAGAGGCGGAGGCCAAACCTTTTCCCAGTGAAGAAACAACGCCGCCGGTGATAAAAATAAATTTGGTTTTCGGGTTTAATTTAGACATTTTTCTATCCTTTTTGGTTAAATTTTGCAGTGAAAAAGGCACCTCCCTGAAAAGGTGCCTTTATTTTCAGTCCTTATTGACGACATATCGCTATTCCGCTGCCGGAACGGACGGAGTTTCAGGTGCTGCCGCCGAAGCAGGCGCCGGTGCCGGATTTTGAGCTGTATCAGAGGCTGCCGGAGCTGTGCTCTGATTTTGCGCAGCGGCATCAGGAACGCTCGGAACCGCCGGTTCGGTCTGCACCAGAGGCGCAACGTCGGTAATTGACTCCGGCTTTCTGGTTTCGCCTTTATAATACAGCGAAAGCAAAATCGAAGTAATAAAAAATACGGTTGCCAGAACTGCCGTGGTACGGGTCAGCAGGTTTCCTTTGCCGCGTGCAGACAAAAAGCTGTCCGCTCCGTTGCCCCCGCCCAGCCCGCTCAGGGCATTGCCGGAATTGCGCTGCATCAAAATCAGCACAACCAGCAGGATGGCTACCATTAAATGAATGACTAACAATACAGATCCCATTTTTATTTCCTTTATTGATTATTGTTTGCTTGCTTCGGCAATAGCCATAAAGTCCGCCACCTTGAGGCTGGCTCCGCCAATCAAACCGCCATCGACATCGGGAAGAGCCAAAAGCGCTTTGGCATTTGCCGGTTTCATGCTGCCGCCGTACAAAATGCGCATTTTGTTGGCATTGGCGCGGCCGAGCTTCTTGCTTACCGCCTTGCGGATCGCGGCATGGACTTCTTCAACATCATCGGTTGTCGGCGTACGTCCCGTCCCTATCGCCCAAACCGGCTCATAGGCAATTACCGTATTCTGCGCCGTGGAAACGTCCGGAACGGAACCGTTAATCTGCGACGTGCAGACATCTATGGCATGACCAGCATCACGCTCTGCCTCGGTTTCGCCGATACAGATAATAACTTTCAGCCCGGCATTAATCGCTGCCTCGGCTTTTTTTCTGACCAGTTCATCGCTTTCATAGTGGTCGGTACGGCGTTCGGAGTGCCCGACAATCACATACTGGCATCCGAGGTCCTTGAGCATAACCGGGCTGATGTCGCCGGTATGCGCTCCAGACGCCGCAAAATGGCAGTCCTGCGCCCCAAGCATAACCCGGGACCCTTTAATTGCCTTCTTTGCCGAAGCCAACAGGGTAAACGGAGGACAAATCAGGAATTCGCAATCTTTGCGGGCAGCCTTTTTGGCTTCCTGGGCGACGCCTTTGGCCAAAGCAACGCCGTCTTCCAAAAGACAGTTCATTTTCCAGTTGCCGGCAATTAAAGTTTTTCTCACCATGTTCTTAATCCTCATTCCATAAATTATAACTTGTTCTTTTTTAGCACAGGCTTTTTTATTTTCCAGCTAAAAAAAAAGTTGTTTACAGAAAAATTCCCCCGCCCGGAGGAAACTGCCGGATGAAGAAAAAGGCTGAATGAAAGAAAAGACCGGATAGAGGAAAAGACCGGATGAAAAAGCGCCGGTTCAAAACAAGGCGAATGCTTTCCCGCTTTGTAAAAAAAAACGTTGAACATATTTATATTTGCAATTGCATAAATTTTTTTGGCTTTTATAATGGGCAACAATCAGGTTATTTTTGGGATGGAAAAAAATGATAAGTAAATTAGCTAAAGCACATGAAAGTTGGGTTTTCAAAATTATTTCCGCAGCGGTAGCCGTAAGTTTTGTTTCGCTTTTCGGCGTTACGGGCTATATTGACAGTGCCAGCCAGAACCAGACCGTGGTCGATGTTGACGGCAAAAAAACGACGCAAAGCGAATTTTCCTACAGATTACAAAAAGAGCTGAACGCACTAAAAAATCTGACCAGCGACGATTTTGAACTGACCGACGATATGCGCAACGCCATTACCGAAGGCGTATTGAGACAGATTGTCGACGAGAGCGTTCTTGACCAGACCATGGCCGAAAACGATATTTATTTCCCTAAAGCCTATGTCCAGCAGATTATTTTCAGCCAGCCGGAATTTATAAATCCGGCCAACGGGCAGTTCAACCCTGAGATATTCAAACGCTACCTGTCTTCCGCCGGCCTGAGCGAAGACGAATATGTAGCCATGGTTAAGCGCCTTATGGCACGCAAAATGCTGGTTACCGATCTGGTAGAAGGTTTTGGTGTTCCCGAAGCTCTCAGCAGAGCCATCCACAAAATGGACAATCAGCGCAAGTCCTTTAAATATGTTACGGTATCGCCGGCCGACGTTCGAATTGAGCGCAAAATCAGCGACGACGAAGTCAAACAGTATTTTGAAGACTTTTCGGAAAATTTTATGATTCCGGAGACAAGGGAAGCAGAGGTTCTTTTTGTTCCCAATGAAACGGTTTTGAAGAAATATGCCGCAAGCGACGAGATGGTTGCGGATTATTACAAGCAGCACGAGAAGGAATTTGACCTGCCGGAGAAAAGGGAAGTATTGCAGATGGTCTTTACCGACAAGGCGCAGGCAGAAAAGGCGCTGAACGAAGTAAAAGGCGGCAAAGATTTTGCTGCCGCGGCAAAAGATATGCAGGCGGAAAATGCTGACGAGCCGACATTGGGGCTGGTTGCTCAGGATGAACTGGCGGAAGATTTGGCGTACGACACTTTTGAAATGCCGTTGAACGAGCCCCGCCTGTTGCAGGTTGCCGACACATGGCAGGTTGTCAGCGTCAAACAGATTGTTCCGGCAAAAAAAATGACGTTTGAAGAAGTTAAGCCGCAGATTGAAGAGATTTTGAACAATGACAATCTGTATGATGCCCTGCGTGACGCCAGAGCTGAAATTGACGATGCAGTCAACGGCGGCAAAGATTTGGCAGAAACCGGAAAAATGTTCGGTATTGAACCGGTACGGATTTCCGGTATCAGCGAAACGGCTCCGGTTGAAAACGCCCCGGCACAGCTTAAATCTCTGACAACTTCGCTTGATTTTAACGAACTGGTCTTTTCGTACGGACTGAACGAGATAAGCTCGGCCGAGGAATTTGACGACGGTATTGCCGCTATCAGGGTTACCGCAGTCAAAGATGCCCATCTGCCCGAGATTGATGAAGTCAAAGACAAAATCACGGCAATGTGGGAGGTTCAGGAAAAAGATGCGCTGGCTAAGGAAACTGCCGACAACATTATTGCCGATGCCGAAAACGGCGAACAGCTCGCCGATGCGGCGAAAGCACGGAATTTGGAAGTTTTCCGTTCCGAACCAATCAACCGCAATGAAACATTTGCCGGTTTGAGCGCACAGGAAATAAATGACCTGTTCGTAACAGAAGACGGCGCGGTCAAACTTTATGAACACCCGGGAAACAACTTTGTCATCGTTACCCCGTATGAAACGGTCAATTATGCCGACGAGCTGGACAAAGATGCTCTGGCGGAAGTAAAAACCCGGGCGGCGGTTTCAATGGGCTCGGATATGGCTCAAAGCGCATTGAATGCTTACGCGGAAGGCATGGATATTAAAATTGACTATAAACGCGCAGGGTTTTCCGAATAATGAAAATTGTATTTATGGGAACGCCGGATTTTGCCGTTCCGGTTTTGGAAGCACTGGCGAAAGAGCATAACATCGTCGCCGTTTATACCCGGGCGCCGAAAGAAAGCGGTCGCGGCAAGAAGGTCAATAAGACACCGGTACACCTTTTAGCAGAAGCAAAAGGCATTGAAGTCAGAACGCCGAAGTCTCTCAGGAACGAAGACGAACAGCTGAGCCTGAAAGCACTGGGGGCGGATATGGCGATTGTCGCCGCGTATGGTTTAATTTTGCCGCAGACTGTTCTGGACATTTTTCCCAAAGGATGTATTAACGTCCATGCTTCCCTGTTGCCGCGCTGGCGCGGGGCGGCACCGATACAGCGGGCAATTGAAGCCGGAGACAAGAAAAGCGGCATTTCCATCATGCAAATGGCGGCGGCGCTTGATGCCGGCGACATTCTCAGCCAGGAAGAGGTTGTTATTACCCCCGAAATGACGGGAGGCGATTTGCATGACGAATTGTCTGCGGTCGGGGCTGATTTGCTGGTCAGGACCTTGCGGCAGCTGGACAATATTGTTCCGACAAAGCAGGACGAAAGTCTGGTAACTTATGCGGAAAAGCTGGACAAAGCCGAATGCCGACTGGATTTTGCCGGAAACACGAATGCGCTGGCTGACAAACTCAGAGCGTTTTCCCCCTACCCTGCGACATATTTTACCTACAAAGGCGAACGTTTTAAGGTTTACCGGGCCCGGATATGCGACGGACAGGGCGCACCGGGAGAAATTATTGAAGGCGAAAAGGCTCTGACGATAGCCGGATGCGAAGGCAAGGCACTTTGTATCGAAAGGCTGCAACGGGAAGGCAAACAGCCGATGGAAACGGCCGAACTGCTGAAGGGCTTTCGTTTTGAAAAGGGCGTGATTTTATAATTTTTTTGCTTGATTATATAAAAATGTTGTATATACTCGGGGCAAATTTGTTGTTGTAATCCGCGGGCGTGGTGAAATTGGTAGACACGCCAGACTTAGGATCTGGTGGCTTTGCTGTGAGAGTTCGAGTCTCTCCGTCCGCACCATTTCGGGTACTGCCGAAATGGGCTTTTTGGAAGAGATAAATATAATGAAGATTAAAGAAGTAAAATCAGAAGGCTTGAGCCGCGAATATAACGTTACCGTCAGCGCTGCGGATTTCACCGCGGAAGTTGACAAGAAACTTCACGAGATTGCCAAGATGGTCAGCATGGCCGGTTTCAGAGCGGGAAAGGTTCCGTTTGCGATGGTTAAGAAAAAATACCAGGGCAACGCAATGAGCGATGCGCTGGATGAAGTTGTCCGCAACGGCGTCAACGAAGTCCTGAAAGAAAAGGAATTGCGCCCGGTATTCACGCCGGATGTCGACCTGAAGAAATTTGAAGAAGGTAAAGACGTTGAATTCAAGGTATCCATGGACATTATGCCGACGATTGAACTAAAGGACTTCTCCGCAATCAAAATCGAAAAGCCGGTAGCGGAAGTTCCCGACGAGGAAGTTGAAAAAGCGCTGAACTATATGGCTGAGAGCCGCCGCGACACGATTAAGGTTGAAGAAGACCGCGTTACGGCCAAAGGCGATATTGCGGTTATCGATTTTGTCGGTTCCATTGACGGTGTAGAATTTCCGGGCGGCAAAGGCGAAGCTTATCCGCTGGAAATCGGTTCCAACTCCTTTATTCCGGGTTATGAAGACCAGCTTATCGGCAAGAAAGCCGGCGAAGTCGTAGAAGTAAAAGCGACTTTCCCGGAAAACTACCATGCCAAAGATCTGGCCGGCAAAGAAGCCCTGTTTGTAACGACAATCAAAGAAATCAGAGAAATCAAAAAAGCGGAAATCAATGACGAATTCGCAAAATCCATGGGCGAAGAAAACCTTGACAAGCTCAAAGAGACCGTCAAGAAGAGAATCGCACAAGATTATGAAACCGCTTCCAAGATGAAACAGAAACGTTCTCTGCTGGATGCTTTGGACAAGGCTTACAAGTTTGACGTTCCGGCCAAGCTCGTTGACATGGAGTATGAAGCGATTGTCAAGCAGTATGAAAACGCCAAGAAAAACAATCAGCTTGACGAAGACGAAAAGAAGAAAAAGGAAGAAGACCTGCTGAAAGAATACAAGGAAATCGCCGTTCGACGTGTTAAGCTCGGTCTGTTGCTGGCTGAAGTCGGCAATGACGCCAAAGTAGAAGTAACGCAGGAAGACCTCAACAAGGCGATTATGAGCGAAGCTCAGCGTTATCCGATGCAGGCAAAGGCCATTTTTGACTTTTATCTGAAGAACAAAGAAGCGGTTGAACGTCTGCGTACTTCCGTTTATGAAGAAAAGGTCATTGACTATGTCCTTTCCAAAGTCCAGACCAAAGAAAAGAAAGTTTCGGTTGAAGACTTGTATAACTTTGACGAAAAGGCAGCATAATCAGACTTTGCAAAGTCAGGTATTATGCCTGTCCGGAAAAAAGAGCCGCACTTTTGCGGCTCTTTTTCTTATGTTTGGAAAACAGTAAAGATATAAAGAAATCTTATTTTTTAGTCAGATGAAAAATATATTGACAAAAAGACAAATTTAGCTGATAATAATATCCAATATTAATCATTAAAATATAACTTTATGAAAAAATTATTATTTATGATTGCAGTTGCAATCTGTTATTTGTTTTTGGCATCATGTTCCGGTGAGCCGTCGTATGAATATAGTGAATACAACCGACTGTTGCCCACTCCTCCGCAAGAGCTCAATGTGCCGGAAGATGCATCTGAACTTAGTTCGGACTCTGTTGTTGCCACGTTAATAGCGATTGGTGGAGATGGCCGACGCCGAACAAGCTCAAGTGTGGCGTATGTGTTATTATCAAGCGGTGAGGTCTTGTTTTTTAAAAAATCAGATGTTATCCTGCCTTTTACCAAAGAGCAGGCAAAAATCTTAATGCTCGCCAAGATGAAAGAGAAAATGCTTTCGACTGAGGATTAAAATTTAAGTTTTTGAAAAGACGGTTTGTTTGAACCCGGAAAATTTTAAGACGCTTCGTATGAGGCGTCTTTTTTAATATGTTTGTACCAGCAACAGCTTTTTTATGAACATGGGCTTTTTTTGTTGCAAAAATACAATAGTTTTGTTAGATATGTTGTTAGTTTTGCAATAAATTTTCCAAGAGGCGGCAATGTTTAACATCGGCATGGATATTCTGATTGATTCCCTATACGAAACGCTGGCGTTGTTTCCATACCTGTTTCTGACATATCTGGCGCTTGAATTTCTGGAACATAAGACATCGCGGAAAACTCTATCCTATATAAAAAAATCAGGTTCTTATGGTCCGGTTGCTGGCGGATTGCTGGGGCTGATACCACAATGCGGTTTTTCGGTCGCGGCAGCCAACCTCTATGCAACAGGCATTATTACGCTCGGCACGCTGATGGCCATTTTTCTCTCCACTTCCGACGAGATGCTGCCGATTTTGATTTCCGGCGGCGCAGGAGCGGCTTTGATTGTACAGATTTTGGGAATTAAGGTTATTTTTGCGATTGCCAGCGGTGTGCTGTTGGATATTTTCCTGCCGCAAAAATTTATCAGACACAAACAGGAACCGGACATTGAGGCATTTTGCCAACGGGAAAAATGCAAATGCGACGACAAGGAAAACATATGGCATTCCGCATACAAGCATACTGAAAAAATCAGCATTTTCATCTTTATTTTCTCTCTTATCGTCAACGCCGTTTTTGCATTTGGCGGCAGAGAGACCGTGCAGCTGCTGTTGACGGGAATGCCGATACTCAGCAAATTCATTGCGGCAGGCGTGGGGCTTATTCCCAGCTGTTATCCATCGGTATTGCTGACGCAGCTGTATCTTGACAATGCGATTACATTGGGCACAATGCTGGCGGGAACGCTCAGCAATGCAGGACTGGGATATCTGGTTTTATACCGGGTTAACCCGAATCGGAAAGAGAATCTGCGCATACTCGCACTATTGTACGGTTTGGGTGTTGTATTCGGCATCGTTGCGGAAATTTTGCTTTAAACGCTCAAACGGAACCTAAGGCCTCAGGTCTCAACGAAATGTGCGGCTATCCCTGCGTATAGCTTTGACGCAGAAGGGCTATTTCTTCCTCATATCCGGGAAGTTCGTTCGGCGTTTCCAAATTAACGGGAATACCTTTGAGCGCAGAATGATTGATAAACCGAATCAGAGCGTCTTTTCCTATTGTCCCATGCCCCAGCCGCTCGTGGCGGTCTTTATGCGACGCAAACTCCGTCATACTGTCGTTTAAATGAATCGCATGCAAACGATTCAGCCCGATGACACGGTCAAATTCTTCCAATACTTCGTCCAGACGGTTGACAATATCGTAGCCGGCAGAATAGACATGGCAGGTATCCAAGCATACACCGAGACGTTCCGGCGCATTAGAGCTGGCACGGGAAATTATTTCTGCCAGCTCCTCAAAACGGGAGCCTACTTCGCTGCCTTTGCCGGACATGGTTTCCAATAATACCGTTGTATGGCGCGCTTCCGGCATTACGGCATCCAAAATCTCGACGATTTGCGGAATAGCGGCGGCAATTCCCTGCCCTACGTGTGAACCGGGATGGAAATTATACAGGTTTCCGGGAAGATTTTCCATCCGTTTCAAATCATCGGCAAAAACCTCGCCGGCAAATTCCCGAACCGATGTATCTTTTGAACAGGGATTGAGCGTATACGGCGCATGAGCCAAAATTTTGCCAAACCCGTTCTGTTTTGCCAATGCCAGAAATTCAGAAACATCGGCCGGCTTTATGTCTTTGGCAGCACCGCCGCGGGGATTGCGCAAAAAAAACTGAAATGTATTGGCATTAATTTTCAAAGCCGTTTTTCCCATTGCGGCAAAACCGGCAGCTGATGACAGATGACACCCCAAATACAACATTTTACTCTCCTTGCACAATTTCTGACCGATTTGTTTTACAATTGATTTGCAAAAGCGTCAATTTTTTTATGCAAATATTATTTTTATACATATAAGATTATTTGTATACCAATCATTTTTGCGTACAGATAATTTTTTTGCGCACAGATGAAAAAAAAGCTTGTAATCTAATTTTTTTTTGTGTAGATATATGTTCGTTGAACAACGGAACGTAGTTCAGCCTGGTAGAACGCTGCGTTCGGGTCGCAGAGGTCAGTGGTTCGAATCCACCCGTTCCGACCATATTTGGCGCCTGTTGAACAAACAGGCGCTTTTGTTATGCCTGAAGATTGCATATCAGAGTATCGCTTTTTCTTATATCTTTCCGCCCTTGAAGGCCACAGTTTCCTTTGTCTGTGTGCGTTTTTTCCACGTTAGAAACCTGCTGAATTTAAACCAACCTTTTAAATAAGCAGTTTTTTATTCACAACAAGATTTTCGTCTTTTCAATTAATTATTTAATTATAATGGATTAGAATAACTTATTCTTGCTATTGAATGTCTACTCAGGTATATATTTAAAAGGTTGGTTTTTTATAAACAAAAGGTCAGATTTATCTGCCAAAGGAGATTTTTATGGCTGTTTCACCTCAAGAAAGCAAATATTCCGCCCATGTTTCCCCAGATAAACCGCTGCGTATCGTCAGGCTGGGCGGAGGGCTCGGCAATCAGATGTTTCAATATGCCTTCGGACTGGCTGCCGGTGATGTTTTGTGGGACAATACCAGCTTTTTGACCAACCATTACCGCAGTTTTGATTTGGGATTGTATAACATCAGCGGAGATTTTGCCTCAAATGAACAAATAAAAAAATGCAAAAACGAAATCAGATTTAAAAACATTCTTCCCCGTTCCATCCGCAAAAAATTTAATCTGGGAAAATTTATTTACCTGAAAACCAACCGCGTCTGCGAAAGACAGATTAACCGTTACGAGCCGGAACTTCTAAGCAAAGATGGCGACGTTTATTATGACGGAGTTTTCCAGACCGAAAAATATTTTAAACCGCTGCGAGAAAGGCTGTTGCATGATTTTACGCTGACAAAACCTCTTGATGCAGCGAATCTTGATATGCTTGCCAAAATCCGGGCTGCCGATGCCGTTGCCGTTCATATCCGTCGCGGCGACTATCTTAATCCGCGCAGCCCTTTTACTTATTTGGATAAGGATTATTTTCTGAATGCGATGGATTATATCGGGAAACGCGTTGATAAACCGCATTTCTTTATTTTTTCCAGTGATACAGACTGGGTTCGGACTAATATACAAACAGCCTATCCGCAGACTATCGTTGAAATTAATGATGAAAAACACGGCTATTTTGACTTGGAACTGATGCGGAACTGCCGCCATAACATTATCGCCAACAGCACATTTTCGTGGTGGGGAGCCTGGCTGAATACAAATCCGGACAAGATTGTCGTTGCGCCTAAGCAATGGTTCAGGCCGGACGCTGCCGAATATTCCGGTGATATCGTTCCTAACGACTGGATAAAGTTATGACTGGCTTTAATAAAGAAAAAGACCGGGAAAATGTTGAATGGAGCAATACGTGGATTGACAATGCCAAAAATTTTGGCTGCCCGCGTATTCTTTTAGTCGGCGACAGCGTTTCCCGCGAATTCCGAAGCAGCTTAGGAAAACTTCTTCCCAAATATGCTGTTGATTTTGTTGGTTCGTCCGCATCCATTGAAGACGATTTACTTTATGATGTCTGCGATATATTTTTCAAAAATAAGGAATACAACTACTCCCTTATACTTGTCAATATCGGAGGAAAGCATGGTATGTATTTGCACACAGCAGATAATGCTGAAGATGCGGAGCGATATGAACAGGCATATCAAAAATTTCTCGGTTATCTGTATTCTCATACGCCGAATATCGTCCGTCATACTGACGACAACTCCAAACGTCCGAGTTGATAACTTAAAAAAATTTGACGACAATGTAAACAAAGAAATATGTTCGCGCAATAAAATCCAAACACAGGTAAGTGAAACTCTCGCTTTCCAAACTATAAACCTGTATTTTCATGTTGTACAACAAAAATTCAAATACAGGGATACGCAGCATTTTTCCGGGAAAAAATACCAACTGGCACTTGCTGATTATATTATCAGTTCGCTCTCAGCTTTGCGGCTGATTACGCAGATTCGCCCGCACTACCGCATAAGATGGCAAGGCATTTTTTCGGCAGAACTGGCCGAACACAATAAACTGAAAATCAAATGGGGTTACGGCTTATACAAAGTGGTACGCGTTAACGGTGTAATCAAATATTATCTTGCAGATTTTTGCATAAAAACCAAAGTAAGGAAAAGTAATCATGGTTAAAGTTTTTGTTTCCGGTTGTTTTGATGTTCTGCACAGCGGGCATATCCGTTTTTTCGAAGAGGCAAGCCAGTACGGCGACTTATATGTTTCCATCGGTTCAGACAAGACGGTGGAAGAACTGAAGAAACGCAAAACACTTTATAACGAAAAGGAACGCCTGTATATGGTCGGGGCTATCCGGTATGTTCATCAGGCTTTTATCGCCAAAGGAAGCGGCAAGCTCGACTTTTTGCAAGAGCTGGCAGAAATTAAGCCGAATATTTTCTTTGTCAACAGCGACGGCGACAGCCCAGAGAAACGTAAAGCCGTAGAAGATTTAGGAATACGTTATATTGTCAGCAATCGTATCCCCAAAGATTTATTGCCGGTCAGGTCAACAACTGCCATCAGGACGGTTTTAGGAAAATAAATTGGCAATGGAGGCAAAATGAAAATCAGACTAATACAAAAGGCTATTGATATTCTAAGAAACAAAAAAGCCAATGCTTATATACGTGGAAAACATACCTGTGTTGACAAATCTTCCGTTATTGATTCGCATTGTGAAATCGGCGATTATACGTCTGTCGGCAGGGACGTTGATATTACCAGAGCAAAAATAGGCAGATATTGCAGTATTGCTTCACACGTCAGAATCGGACAAGGCGAACATAATCTTGATGAGGTTTCAACCTCGACGCTCCTTTCATACCGGGGGGGGTATCACGACTTAACCCCAAAGGACTGTATTATTAAAAACGATGTTTGGATAGGCGTAAATGCAGTTATCCGGCGCGGCGTTACCGTCGGCAACGGTGCTGTGGTCGGCGCTAATTCTTTTGTCAACAAAGATGTTCCCGATTTTGCCGTTGTGGGAGGTTGTCCGGCGAGAATTATCAAATTCCGATTTGATGAAGAAACACAAAAAAGAATTATTGCGTCGGCCTATTGGGATTATGCCCCCGAAGACGCGAAAAAAATTATTGACACACTGGACATCAATCATTAAATTTTGAATATCAGCTATTAAATTTCAGATATTGTTTTAAGGTTTTCATTAAATTATTAAGGCATTATTGTTCCACTTAAAAACTATTTATTATGTCAGACGAAACATTTGAAACCAATTTGGCGAAAACAGCCGATGTCAACGAATTAAAATCGTTTCTGGAGCATACCTGGCTGTGCATTCCGGCACAAGTTGCGCTTATTGCCCGCGGAGATGAAGCTTTAATAAAGCTGTACATTTCAACTTATAATTTGTCGGAAGAGGCGCAATGTGAACTGGTCAGACTCGGAAACCGGGAACTTTTACTTTATGCCGTAGAGAAAGCTCCGATTTCAAGAAATGCCACCAGACTTTTAATCGAGAAATTCGTCGTTTGATTTTGCTCAAGCGTTCCGACTGCCTGAACGCTTTTGCATTTACCCTTAAAAAGCCCCGCGTAAAACGTATGGGGCTTTTTGAGTACAAAAAACCCGCCTGAAAACAGCGGGTTTTTTATTTTACCTATGAGCAAAGCCTTATTCGGCGTTCTTTGCTTTAGCCTGTGCAGACAAGTCGTCGGCAATACGGGCAGAACGGCCGCGCAGGGCACGCAAGAAGTACAACTTGGCTCTTCTTACCTTACCGATACGAGTTACCTCAATCTTCGCAACATTCGGAGAATACAGCGGGAATACACGTTCTACGCCTTCGCCGAAAGAAATTTTGCGAACAGTGAAAGAAGAGTTCAGACCATCATTCTTACGGGCAATGCAGACGCCTTCATAAATCTGAATACGCTCGCGGTCGCCTTCCTTTACCTTGGTGTGAACCTTAAGGGTGTCGCCGGCCTTGAAGTCAGGAATGTTCTTGCCTTCAGTCAATTTGGCTACTTGCTCTTGTTCAATATTTTCTAAAATGTTCATCAGTTTTACCTTTTTATAAAATTTTTTAACTTTATACACCTAACTATTTTTAGAATCAAGATATTTCTTAAATAAGTCAGGGCGTTTGGCCTTGGTTGCGATTTCGGCCTGTTCGCGGCGCCAGTCGGCTATCTTCCGGTGATGTCCGGACAGCAGGACTTCAGGAACACTGCGCCCCTCCCATTCCGTCGGACGGGTATATTGGGGGTATTCCAAAAGAAAGTTTTCAAAACTTTCATCTTCCAAAGATGCCTCATTTCCCAGAACGCCCGGCAACAGCCTGACGACTGCATCCAACATTATCTGGGCGGCCTGTTCGCCTCCGGTCAGAATGTAATCGCCGATGCTTATCTCCTCGACGTTGTAGGCTTCAATGACGCGTTCGTCAATGCCCTCAAAACGCCCGCAGACAATCGTCAGTTCTTCTTCGCGGGAGAGCTCGTGTACCAGCTTCTGCGTCAGCGGGCGCCCTTTGGGACTCATATAGATAATCCGTCCCCGGGTATGATTGGCTTCTATTGCCCGCCCCAAAACATCGGGACGCATAATCATTCCTGCGCCGCCGCCGCACGGCGTGTCGTCCACAGACTTATGACGGTCAAACGCATAGTCGCGGATGTTGACGGCCTGCAGCTGCCACTTTTGCTCTTCCAATGCTTTTCCGGTCAAAGAGTACCCGAGAAAACCCGGAAACAATTCGGGAAAAACAGTCAGAACCGTTACATTCAGCATTCTTCGGAATCCTCTCCGTCTTCCAAGAATACCATTCCGGTTGACGCCACAATAATATAGCCTTCGTCAAGATTTATCTCCGGCACATAGCCCTTGTTAAAAGGTAGCATTTCGGAACGCCCGCTCTTGAGCCGGATTTCCAAAATATCTCCGGCGCCGAAATTATAAAAACCGACAACTTCGGCAACTTCGGCCTTTTTAGCATCGAGCACTTTCATACCGACCAAATCCGCTTCGTAATAAACCTCTTCCGTTTTTAGTTCCGGGAGGATGCCGCGGGGGGCATAAAACTCGGTTCCGACAAGGGTTTCCGCCGTGGTGCGGTCATCAATCCCCTTGATTTTTATTCGGAGCAAATCTTTTGAATGTCCGGTAACTTTCAGCGAAAAACGCTTTCCGGCAGCTTTGTCTTCCAGTTCGCCATAAGCGGCAATATCTTTGTCAACAGCCGTATAGCTTTTGACCTTGACCTCACCCCTGATGCCGTGAACACCGACAATTTTGCCTAAACAAACCCTTTTTTCGCTCATCAAATTACCAATCGCAACATAAACTTAATTTATAAAGAGAAAAAGCTTAGGCTTCGGCAGACGTTTCAGCCGGAGCTTCGGCTGCTGCTGCGGCAGCGGCGGCCGCTTCAGCAGCAGCTTTTGCCTTTTCTTCTTTTTCCTTAATTCTCTCCAGAGCTTTCGCCTTCGGAGCAGATTTCTTGGGCTGGCTGTGAATTTTCGGAGCCTCGCAGATGCCCAGGTTAGCAAACAGCTTTTGCAGTCTTTCGGTCGGCTGTGCCCCTTTGGCAATCCAAGATTTTACCTTTTCAACATCCAGAACCAGTCTTTCCTGATGATCCTGCGGCAGCAGCGGATTATAAGAACCCAGCTTTTCAATAAATCTACCGTCACGAGGAGCTCTCTGATCGGCAGCTACAACGCGATAGTAAGGGTGCTTTTTCGATCCACCGCGAGAAAGTCTAATACGAACTGTCATTTTTTTCCTTTCCAGTTATTATTTGTTTCGTTCCTTCCGCTTAAAACGGAAATTTGTTGTTAAATCCGCCAAAAGGATTGTTCCCGAAGGAACCGCCCCCAAACGGACTGTTTTTGCCAAAACGGGAAGCGAGCGAGCCGAGGCCGCCCATTTTTCCCATTCTCTTCATCATAGTTGACATTTGCTCATAGGATTTAAGCAACTTGTTAACTTCATGAACTTCTACACCGGCACCGGCGGCAATTCTCTTCTTGCGCGATGCCTTGATAATATCAGGATTGCGACGTTCTCCCTTGGTCATGGAAAGGATTATCGCCTCCTGCTTTTTGACCAGCGAATCGGCATTAACCGCTTCTATCTGTTCCTTATATTTCCCCAAACCGGGCAGCATCCCCATAATGCTTGACATGGAACCGAGCTTCTGCATCTGACGGATTTGATTCAGCATATCGTCCAAATCAAACTTGCCTTTCAGCATCTTTTTAGCCATCGCTTCGGTTTCTTCGCGGTCAATATTTTCCACTGCCTTTTCTACCAGGCTGACAACATCGCCTTTGTCCAAGATGCGCCCGGCCAGACGGTCAGCGTGAAACTCTTCGATATCCTCCAGTTTTTCACCGGTTCCGAGGAACTTCAGCGGCGCGCCCGACACCATTTTCATGGACAACGCGGCACCTGCGCGCGACGAACCGTCAATACGTGTCAGCACCAAACCGGTAACGCCGACTTTTTCATTAAACTCTCTGGCGACGTTGCAGGCTTCCTGACCGATAAGAGCATCAGCCACCAGAAGCGTTTCGGTCGGCTGTGCCAGCTTTTTAACCGCTGCAACCTCATCCATCAGAGTTTCATCAATCTGCAAGCGGCCGGCAGTATCCAAAATCAGGACATCATACAGTCCTTTCTTTCCGACAGACATAGCGCGGCGGGTAATTTCCAAAGGTTTTTCTCCGGCAACTACCGGCAAAACGTCTACGCCAATCTGAGCACCGAGCTGTGCCAGCTGTTCCTGCGCTGCCGGACGATAAACATCCAGCGAGGCAAGCAAAACGCGTTTATTTTTTTTGAGCTTTAAGGCTATCTTGGCTGAGGTCGTAGTCTTACCGGAACCCTGCAAACCAACCATCAGGACAACGGCAGGCGGCACCGCTTTGAAATTAAGCTCATTGTTTTCAGCACCTAATAGCGCCACCAGCTCGTCATAAACGATTTTCACAAGCTGCTGATCCGGGCGGACAGCTTTGATAACTGTTTCGCCCAAGGCCTTTTCTTTGACGCGAGCCATAAATTCCCTGACAACCGGAAGCGACACGTCTGCCTCCAGCAGGGCAAGGCGAATCTCGCGTAGCCCGTCTTCAATATCCTTCTCTTTCAGGATACCGCGGGAACCGAGCCTGGAGAAAATTCCGCTCAATTTGGTTGTCAATGCGTTAAACATTAAATTTCCTAATATTCATTACCCATTATGATAAAAAAAATTGCGCCAGTGTGCGAACCCTCGCTGACTGACGGCACTCCGTGGAGTGTTATTTTGTTATCAAAACTTACGTGGATATTAGGGAATAAATTGTAAGAGTCAAGCATTTTTTTACGGGTTTCCGGCTTTTTCACATTTCAGACGGCACTGAACGTATTTTTGGCTTGCATATTGCAATTTATTTGTTAGTATGCGCTTGAATTTTGCTCTCCGCTTATGTTTGCGGCAAGGAAGAGTTATTTTACATATTTATCCCCGTTTACGTATGTAACGGGCAAGAGTAATTTTACAGAGAAAAACAATGCCAGAAAATACTGTCAACAAAAGAAAAACGTTTGCGATTATTTCACACCCGGACGCCGGTAAAACCACCCTGACCGAAAAGCTGCTGTTGTTCGGCGGCGCCATTCAGCAGGCTGGGGCGGTTAAAGCGCGCGGCGAAAACCGGAGAGCCCATTCCGACTGGATGAAAGTGGAACAGGAACGCGGCATTTCGGTCGCGTCGTCAGTAATGACTTTTGAATATCACAACATCACTTTTAACCTGCTGGATACACCGGGGCACGAAGACTTCTCCGAAGACACTTACCGGGTTTTGACAGCCGTGGACTCGGCGGTTATGGTCATAGACTCGGCAAAAGGCATTGAAACGCAAACGAAAAAACTGTTTGAAGTCTGTCGTCTCAGGAACATTCCGATTATTACGTTCATCAATAAAATGGACCGCGAGGGGCAAGACCCGTTCCTGCTGCTGGACGACATTGAAAAAACGCTGGCGCTCGACGTTTGCCCGGCAAGCTGGCCCATCGGCAGCGGCAAAGACTTTCTCGGCTGCTACGACCTTTTGAACGATCAGCTTATTTTGATGAACAAAACCGGCAACAAGGGACAGGTCAACAGCGTGATTGAAACCTGCAAAGGCCTGGACGATTCGAAACTTGACGAGCTTCTGCCGGCACATGCGGTTGCCAAACTGCGTGAAGATGTCATGATGGTTAAAGAACTCTGTCCGCAATTTGATTTGGAACTGTATCTTGCCGGTGCGCTGACCCCGGTTTTCTTCGGCAGTGCCATTAATAATTTCGGGGTTAAGGAAGTTTTGGAAGGCTTGCATAATTTAGCTCCCTCGCCCCGGCCGCAGCCTGCGGCAGAACGCAAGGTCAGTGCCGATGAGAAAAAGGTAACGGGATTTATTTTCAAAATCCAGGCCAATATGGATCCGAAACATCGGGACAGAATCGCATTTATGCGTTTATGCTCCGGGCACTTCAAACGCGGCATGAGCCTGACGCAGATACGCACGGGCAAACCTGTAAAAGTACCGACGCCGGTGATGTTTCTGGCTCAAGAACGGGAACTTGCCGAAGACGCTTACGCCGGGGACATTATCGGCATTCCCAACCACGGACAGCTGCGTATCGGCGACACGCTTACCGAAGGGGAAAAACTACATTTTACCGGTATTCCTAGTTTTGCACCGGAGCTGCTAAAATCAGTACGTGCACTTGACCCGCTGAAATCAAAGCATTTAGGCAACGCGCTGCAGCAGATTGCCGAAGAAGGCGGCGCCAGTGTGTTTAAGCCGGTTATCGGTTCGGAATGGATTGTCGGGGTTGTCGGCGTGTTGCAGTTTGAAGTTATGGCCGACCGTATTCGTACCGAATTCAACATACCGGTTGCGTTTGAACCGACCCAGTATTATACGGCGCGCTGGATTTCCTGCGCAGACAAGAACGTTTTAGCGAAATTTATTGATACCAACCAAGCTAATATTGCACATGATCATGACGGAGAAACAGTCTTTCTGGCACGAAACGCATGGCACCTGAACAAAGCCAAAGAAGATTTCCCTCAGGTTGAACTGCGCACGACGCGTGAACAGGTTTTCTAGTTTCGAGTTTAGTTTGGACTTTGCCTGAAAAACGGATACCCCGTAACAGCTTGTGAGCCGACGGGGTATTTTTATTGAAAGGTGTATAACGGGCTTTCCGATACAATAGCACAGATTAGTTTATACCGCTTATTTATAATGTGCGGGTTGAAAATTCTGGGCAAAAACTGTTTTGGCAATTCCGTTGATGCTCGTGATTTTAGGATTGTTTATTATTTCATGCAATTCAGTCGAGCAAAACGTGCTGCGTTCATCGGCACCATCTACAAAAGCGTTTATGTTTCCTGATGCAGCACCTATATAACGCGAAGAGGCAAGTTTCCAGATTTTGGTTATTTCCTCTCCTACCTCATCAACTCTGCCGTCCAGACCAAGGGCGATAAGCGCCCTGCCGCACGGCGTATCGTCCAACATACGGGCATCGGGCGTTGACTTTACAAAGTCTTCGGCTCTTTTTTTATTTTCCGAATCCGGCATATAGCTGACACTATATACTACAGCCCTGTCAGGCAGCGTAGATACGTCCTCCTTTTCGGCGATTTCATATGCCTTATGCAGCAGGTTTGTCATTTTTCCCTGCCGGAGAAAAGTTAAACACGGTAATTTCCGAAGGGGCGAAAATCCGCATCGGCGGCCCCCAGTATCTGGTTCCGCGGGAAACGTACATCTGAACGCCGTTTTTATTGTAAAATCCGGCCAGCACCCCGTCATTGGCAATTTCCGTAAAATAGTGAAACGGATAAATCTGCCCGCCGTGCGTATGCCCTGAAAGCTGCAAATCAACATTTTCTGCCGTTACCCCTTCCGCGAGTTTGGGCGTATGGGACAACATGATAACGTAGTCTTCCTTTTCCGCCTTATACAGGGCATTTTTTGCTTTTACCGGCTTTTTAAACCATTCTGCCGCATTAATATCCGGAATGCCGGCAATATAAATCCCGGTATCGCCAAGTTTTTCGCCATAATTGTTTAAAAATTCAAATCCCATCTGAGCAAATGCAAGCCCCCAGCCCATTGCACCCGAATAAAATTCGTGATTGCCCAAAACGAGATAAACATGGTCTTTGACTTTCAGCTTTTTCAATTCCTGCATCTGCTTATAAAGTTTAACAGGCGTATTGTCAACGATATCTCCGACAATGACTACGGCATCGGGATTTAAGGTATTGACGCGATTAACCAGCCGCTCTACTGTTTCAGGCGACACGTCAACATCAATATGCAAATCTGACAGCATAACGACTTTTGTTTTCTGCCGGACTTTGGGAGATGTTATGTCATATGTTTTAATTGCCGGATTTTTTTCAGCTTCGTATACGCCGTAAAAGCAAAACAGCAGACAAAAAACGAATGTAATAATATTTACCTTTTGCAACAAGGGCGGATTTTTCATTTCCTCAACCGGAGCCCGGCGTATCAAATCAATAACCATCCACAACGTATCGCGGATAAAACTGATAATAAAAAGAAAAAAGACAAAGCCAAACAGGAAATACAGCCCTTTGGTCAAATAAATGAAACTTTCGGGCAAATCCGCACGGCGCAGTATAAATCCCAGAAAAGGAGCACTCCAGCCAATCAGCAAAAACAGAAAAAAGCCCAGCTTGGTATACCATCGGTAATCCCCGTACCCGACATAGGTTTTATATGTAATGGCAATTACCGCAACTGCGACAATTAAAAAAGCAAGCTCTGCTGGCATATATTTTCTCCTTATCTGCATATTTTAATAAAACAGGCTAGCCTTCCGCCGCAACCTTTTCTGAAGTTTTGCGCGGGGCAGAGACCTTGCGCCGGACAACACGTTTGGGTTTCGCCTCCGCCGGAATTTCCGCTTTTTCAGCTGAGATTTCAACCACCTGAAAACTTTTGGCGGCAGGACTTTCCTGAGCGGGAAGGGTTTCAACATATCCGTTGGCTTCGGGCACAGGTTCGACCGGCGCGGCCGACGTTTCATTATTGCCTTCTTCCACATCTGAAACACCCTGTGCTTCGGAATTTTCAGAAAGGTTTTTCTCGTCCTGACGGTTCTGCCCGTCCTGACGTGCCTGGCGCCGCTCGTTGATATCCGTTACAATTTTGCGATAGTGTTCGGCATACTGGCGATAAATTTCCATATCGACATAATTGCCGCAGCTCTGAGCTTCTTTGGCAAGGTCGTTATAGCGGCGAATCAAGTCCAGCGCGGTACCACTTATCTTTCCGGCTATGCTTACGCTGTCAAATTTATAGTTCAATGTGTAACCGTTGTTATTGTTACCATTATTGCGAAATCTGTTATTTTGCTTTTTCATATATTCCCACAATCACGACAGAGTCTTAAACCCTGTCAATTCATTACATTCAAAAAGGAAATGGCTAACGCGCCCAACATGAAACCGCGCGTCAAATACAGAACGGATATTAGAGGCTAAAAATTATTTTTGCAACTTATTTTTTTAGTATCACACATCTGTTTATGCCGGCCAAATCCGGGATGACGGCAACTGTTTCCAGCCCCTGAGCCGAAAAAATGCGCATAATATCCTCAGCCTGCCCCATTCCGCTTTCCAACAGAATATAACCGCCCTTTTGCAAAATTAAAGGCACCAGGCCGGCAATTTCCCGATAGCAGCCGTAACCGTCTTCGCCGCCGTCCAGCGCTAAATGCGGGTCATAATCTTTTACTTCCGCATCCAGCCCGGCTATATCGCCACGCGGGATATACGGCGGATTGGAGACTATCATGTCCCATTTTTCATTTTCGGGTTTCCACTCCGACCAGCTCTGATTTACAAAAGAGCATCTGCCGGAAACGCCGAGCCTTGCGGCATTTTCCCGCGCAACGGCAAGCGCTTCCGGAGAAACATCCACTCCGGTTCCTTCTGCCAAAGGACATTCCTTAAGCAACGACAGCAGGATACATCCTGATCCGGTTCCCAAATCCAGAATCCGACACTTTTTTTCGGGATTAATTCTTTTCAACACTTCTTCCACCAAAATTTCCGTATCCGGGCGGGGAGTCAGTACTGCATTATTTACCATAAACACCGATTTATAGAACTCGCGCTCTCCGGTTATCTTATCCAGCGGTTCATGACGGAGACGCCGCGCAAGCATTTGACGAGCCTGAGCGGCCTCTGTTGCCGTCATTTCAGGATATCCGGGTACGGCATACCGCAAAATTATGCCGGCTTCCAAACGCGGCGACGGAATTTTTGCTGCCGCCAATGCCATGACCAATTCTTCCCGCAGCGATGCCACCTTCTTGTCTTTTTCGGCTGATGCCTTGCCAGTGTTATGCAATTGCCTGTCCATTCTCAAACTTCCGACAACGGAAATGCAGCCTTATGCCGCCATTGCCTTTTTTACTTCGGAAGAAAGCTTATCGAAAGCCTTCTTTTCAATCTGCCGCACCCGTTCACGGCTGATGTTGAAATGAGTTCCGATATCATCCAACGTGCTCGGGTTTTCGGTCAGCATCCGGTTTTTAATGATGTACTGCTCGCGTTCATCCAGTTTTTTCATACACTGAGCCAAAATTCTGGCTTTATACGCCTGCTCCTGCCGTGCCGATATTTTGGCTTCAATATTTTCCCGACGGTCAACAATCATATCGATTTTTTCATGACCGTCTTCGTCATCGCCGACACTGACGTTCAGAGAACTGTCGCCGCCGATACGGCGGTTCATTTCGGTAACGTCCTTTTCATCAACCATCAGCTCATGTGCAATAGCCTTGACCACTTTCGGCTCAAGTTCCTTATTTTCGTATAACCCTAAACGGGCTTTTATCCGACTCAGGTTATAAAACAGCTTTTTCTGCGCCGCAACCGTGCCGATTTTGACCAAAGACCAAGAACGCAGGATGTAATCGTTGACCGCGGCTTTTATCCACCATATCGCATACGTTGCCAACCGAACTTTCTTATCCATATCGAATTTTTTAACCGCCTGCATCAACCCCAGATTAGCCTCGGAAATAACATCAGACATCGGCAGCCCGTAACGGCGGTAGGTCAGCGCAATCTTGGCAGCCAGGCGCAAATGCGAGGTAATCAGCTTTTGGGCGGCCAGCAAGTCGCCTTTGGTCTGAAAATCGGTTATCAGTTTCTTTTCTTCATCTTCGGTCAGCACCGGGAATTTTTTTATCTGTTCAAGATAAGCATAAATCCCGTTTTCCTCAACCACCATAGGCAGTTGGGATTTCGGTTTTATAACGATTAAATCTTTATGTTCGCTCATACTTATTCCTAACAGACTTCACTTTTCAACCGGCGTACCGTGCCTTTCAACCGCTGTACCGAGCTTTTTAACCGGCATGCCAGCGGCGGTTCGCCATATATTTTTGTGGCGGCAACGGAATTTATTTAGGGTATCCGCCCGGCAAAATCAAGCCTTTTTATAAAAGAAGGAAACATCTTCCCCTTGTGCACCCAGATTTATCAGATGCACCCTGTAGCCGTCTTCTTCCGGATACACCAGAATATAAACGTTTCCGGGATCCTTATAAGGGCTCTGATTTTTGCAGAGAAGCATATTTTCTTCCAAGATGTTTTTATTAACTTTCAGGTCAATAATAATATCCGATACGGGGCGAGCAGCCTCTGTTTTATAATTGGCAATATTTTCCCGGGAAAATTCTGCCAGATTATGGGTTATAAAATGACGCCGACGGCGAAATGCTGCATTTTTATCAGCATTTCCGGCATAAAACCCGGCAACAAAATCTTTGACCGCGCCAAGAAGCACGGCGTCTTTACAATCCGGCAGCGGCAGCAGCTTTTTTTCTACCTTGTGCGTAAAGACTTCTGCCGGCTGCCTGTCCCCTTCCTCCGCCGATGCGGCAACGGCAGCAGGGAAAGCTGCGGCACAAATACAAAAGGCAACCGTAACAATTGCAACGGATAAAACCTTTTGCGGCAACAACGGCTGCCCAGCCCGGCCAAAGATTTTCTGCATAGCTTTATCTCCCTAAGGTTAAGCCATTTTTCGGAATAAGGTCCATTCAACAGTCAGGCCTTTATCCGAATACGGCTCATCTAAAAGTTAAGCGATTTAGGCGTCCGCGGAAACGGAATAACGTCACGGATATTGGCAATACCGGTCAAAAGCATCATCATCCGTTCAAATCCCAGTCCGAACCCGGCGTGCGGCACCGAACCGTATTTGCGCGAATCCAGATACCAGGCGTAATCTTCTTCGTGCATTCCAAGTTCTTCTATCCGCTTTTTCAACAGCTCATACCGTTCTTCACGCTGCGAGCCTCCAATCAGTTCGCCAATCCTCGGAACCAAAACATCCATAGCGGCGACGGTTTTGTTATCATCGTTCATCCGCATATAGAAAGCCTTGATTTCTTTCGGATAGTCGCGGACAATTACCGGACGCTTAAAATGTTCTTCCGCCAGAAAACGCTCATGCTCGGTCTGCATATCAATCCCGTATTCCGGAGCATATTCAAATTTTTTGCCTGACTTTTGCATAATTTCGATAGCCTCGGTATAGGTAATGCGGGCAAAACTGTTGTTTTTGATATTGTTCAGCGTTTCCATCAGCGTCGGATCAACAAATTTGGCAAACAGTTCAATATCATCAGCGCATTGCTCCATAACGTCGGTTACACAAAAGCGCACCATATCCTCGGCCAAATCCATATCGTCATGAATATCGGCAAAAGCCATTTCCGGCTCAATCATCCAGAACTCTGCCGCATGGCGCGCGGTATTGGAATTTTCGGCACGGAACGTCGGACCGAACGTATAAATATCTCCCAGAGCACAGGCATACATTTCGCCGTTCAATTGTCCGGACACAGTCAAGTGCGCAGGCTTGCCGAAGAAATCCTGACTGTAATCAATTTTTCCGTCCAGCAAAAGCGGTGGATTTTTCAAATCCAACGTTGTTACCTGAAACATCTCCCCGGCGCCTTCACAGTCGGAACCGGTTATAATCGGCGTATGGACATATTTAAATCCACGCTCCTGAAAAAATTTGTGTATTGCATAAGACAAAGCCGACCGAACGCGAAAAGCGGCGCCGTATTTATTGGTGCGCGGACGCAGATGGGCAATCGTGCGCAGATATTCATCAGAGTGCTTTTTCTTTTGCAACGGAAAATCTTCCGGCGCCAGACTGTAAATTTCGATTTTATCGGCCACGACTTCGTATTTTTGGCTGCCGCCCTGAGACTCTACCAAAGCGCCGGTTACGGCAACGGACGAACCGGTAGACAAACTTTTTACTTCATTATAATTGGGGAGATTATTATGAGCAATGATTTGTAAATTTTTCAGGCAGGATCCGTCGTTTAATTCAATAAACGAAAAATCTTTGGCATCACGTCTGGTTCTGACCCAACCTTTTGCCAATACCTGCGGTTTAGTCGTGTCCGACTTCAGCAAATCAACAATTTTAGTTCTTCTTAACATTTTAAATAATTCCCCATTAGTTAAATCTTGTTTTTAAAGCAGAAAGGAGTTTAAGCCATTTTGTTTTAAATGTAAACAAATTTATGAAAAGAAAATATAATACGCGTCCTGACAAAAAATATGCCTCCGTTTTACGGGCGGCTTTTTTTCTAAAGCATAAAGCGCATCAGCATAATCAAATATGCATAAACGACAAATGCCGCAATCTTATACAGCAATACCGCTGCAGCGAGGGCTCCTCCAATGACAAAAAATTGTATCAGAACTGCGGCAAGAACAGCACAACCCAGTATCAGCAGCCAATAATAACGCTGTTTTGCCAGCAGCAGGGAAACAACAACGGCAGAGGCTGCCAGATACGGATTCTGCATTGCGGCAAAAACAGAAGATACTGCCCCGGTTACCGGAGAAAATTTTATAACATAGGACACCAAAATTATGGTAACGGCGGCAATAAAAATCATAAAACAAGTTTTTCGAGACATTTTTCTTTTCCTTACTTTTTGGTTTTGAATCTGGAGATTTTGGATTTGCCTGCACCGGGCGTTTCTTTGCCGGCTTGAGATTTGGCTTTACGAGCTTGCGGTGCGGATTTTTCCGACTGAGATTTGGCCTTGCCTTTGTGCGGGGCGGATTTCCGGGATTGAACAGAATCTTTCTGAGAATGAGGCTTTTGATAAACGTAAATTTTTTCCGGCACGCCATAAATAGAAGATTCTATCTGTTTGATTTCATGTAAATGCCCAAGAGGAAACATTTCGGAAATAACAATGCAGTCCTGTTTAATTTCCTGAGCCAATTTTTTGCCCAACGGCTCGCCGGTTACTTTCAACACATAGCAGAGGATTAAGTCCATATCGGCATAGGACTGTTTCATATAATCCCCTTTGACAAAAGTGATGTTTTTCAGCCCGGCAGCTTTAATCTTTCCCATCGTCAGGGGAACGACATCCCACTCGTAGCCGGTAAACTGATGTTCGGGAAATTCTTTTGCCAACGGCAGAAGCAAAGCTCCGCTGCCGCAGCCCAAGTCGGTTACTTTTAGCGGACGGTCGGCTTTTCTCAATACTTTTCTGGCTTCTTCCAAAATGTCTTCTTTGATTTTTCCGTACGAAGATACAAACGGCCCGTATCTCCCGCAACCACAGCGGATATAAGAATATACCTGATACAAAAGATAGACAATAGCCATAAAGCCGATAATAAGCGCCAACAGGGCGAGAATTCCGTTGCAACACATAATTTTGTTCTCCGTCTTATAAAAAAGGTTGCCTGTCACGCAGGCTTGGTTTACATATAATCTAAATTGCTTAAGAAAAGATTTAAGCGACAACAGGTTAGAAAGGTATAATATAAGTAAGGATGCTTAATACGGATTAAGAAACATAAGGCTGGTCAAACATATAATACAGATTAAAAAAGTATAACGGCAAATGAGAGGAAACGGAGATTTTTATGGCAAAGACTTACAAGAGAATTTTGTTTTTAACCGGAGCGGGAATTTCCGCCGAATCCGGCCTAGCCACGTTCAGAAGCGAAAACGGGCTATGGAACAACCACCGTGTTGAAGATGTGGCAACAATTGAAGCATATTACCGTAATCAAGATTACGTCCACGATTTTTATAACAACATGAAACCTGAACTTTGGAATGCGAAGCCCAACGCCGGACATCTGGCAATTACGCGGCTGCAGCAGGAGTATCCGGGCGAGGTTCATATTATAACGCAGAACATCGACACCTTACATGAAAAAGCCAAAAGCAAAAACGTCATCCATATCCACGGGCAGATTAACCAGGCTGTCTGCATGAACTGCGGACACGTTCTGGAAACCTGGGGTGACGTTACCTCGGAAACGGTTTGCGAGGACTGCCATATTATGGGAATGATGAAGCCCAATATCGTTTTCTTCGGCGAAAATCTGCTTTATATGGATAAGGTGGAAAGGCTTTTAAGCACATCTGACCTGTTCGTGTCCGTGGGAACGTCCGGCGTGGTTTATCCGGCAGCCGGATTTGTACAGACTGCCAAGTATTATGGGGCTGATACGCTTGAATTTAATCTTGAACCGACGTCAAACAACTTCTATTTTGACAGGCATATTATGGGTAAGGCCGGCGATACGCTGCCGCAATTTGTCAGCGAACTGCTGGAGATGACGCGGCAGGACAGTTGATATCAAAAAGCTTTTGCATAAAAGCCGGGGAAAATATATTCTTTTCAGATATAAGTTTTAATTTACCGCAACTGTCGGCGGCATAAAACGCGTCCGGTTTTTCCGGCAGAAAGGCCTTGCCGATTTTTTTACGGACGGCAGCATTGGCCTCTTCATAGCTGATACCGTAATATTTTGTGCTGGCGCCGTTTCTTGCCAATACATCATCAGGAAGCGCGGCAAACTTCCCGCCGGCAAACAGTATTTTCAGCCAAAAATCCCAGTCTTCCGACGCTTTCAACTCTTCGTCATACCGAATGCCGTGTTTTGCGGCAAAACTGCGGCGGTACATTACATTGGCATTGCCGAAATTATTGTATTGTATCAGCCCGGCTGCAATTTCATCATGATTTTGCGGAATGCGCGGCAACCCTGCTATCTGCCCGGCAACAGCCGCAATATCAGAATGTTGTTCAAGGTAAGAGACCTGTCCGGACATCCGTTCCGGAAAGCTCCGATCATCGTCATCCATAATCATAATATATTTTCCACGCGCCAGAGATGCCGCCCGGTTACGGGAAAAAGCAATTCCCCGGTTGCGGTCATTGCGATAATAGCGAATACGAGAATCATTATAGTGTGCGACGACTTCATCGGTATCGTCCGACGAACCGTCGTTTATGATGATAAATTCAAAATCAGAAAAAGTCTGCGACAAAATGCTCTCTATCGCCTGCGGCAGCATTTCTGCCCGCTGATAAGTAAGCATAGCCACAGATACCGCCGGCGTTTTCTGCCGACGGTATCTGCTGCCGTAACATAACACGCCGAACGCGGCAATCAGAACAAAGACGATTGCTATCAGGCGCTTTTTCATATTTTACTGGGCTATAATGCGGGTCGTATTGCCAAACAAAACCAGACAACGCTGGCCGACGCCGAGCGCCTGCCCCGTTCCCTGCGTAACGCTGATTACCTGACCGTTGTCAAGCTTGACGATATATTCCAAGCCGGTCTGGGAACTCAGCCCTTTTTCTGCGGCATCACCAACAAGACCGCCAAGCAATGCGCCGCCAACCGCTCCCAGCGTATGTGCGGTGCTGCCGCCGCCGATGGTAGAACCGGCTACGCCGCCGGCAATGCCGCCGATAAGCGTTCCGGCGCCGGAATCGCTGTTTACGCCCACCTGCCGCACACTTAATACCGTGCACTGGGAAACTGTTGAAACTTTTCCGGCCTGATTGGTATTATAATGGTCGGAATTGATGTTATCGGCACAGCCTGCCAGCAAAAACGGCAAGACAGCCAGCCCTATAATTTTTTTATACATACACACATCTCCTCTTTAGATAAGTTTGGTATAATGTAATCCATTATTTTCGGTTGTCAATATTTTTCGCCGCAAACAGACTGTTTCAAAGTATGCTCTATTCCAAAATACGGACTACTCCCAAATAAGGATTGTTTTACAATGCGGACTGCTTCAAAATACGGGCTGTTTCAAAATTCCGCGCCAAGTTCTTCCAAAATGCGTTTTTCGTGTTCAGGCTGATCCTGCTTGGCTTCAATGACGTCTTTGCGGATTTTCTGCGTACGCTTAAACAAATCAAACAGCTTATCTCCCTCGTCCCAGCGAATATTACGTTCAAGGGCTATTAAATCTTCAACAAAACGCTGTATCAGTTCCAAAACCGTCTGCTTGTTGGTCAAAAAGACATCGCGCCACATTGTCGGGTCAGAACCGGCAATACGCGTAAAATCGCGGAAGCCGCCGGCGGAATATTTGATAATTTCCTTATGTTCATATCCCTCCAAATCGGCAACGGTGCCGACAATAGAATATGCAATCAGCTGCGGCAGGTGCGATACGGCGGCCATAACCTTATCATGATGCGCAGGTTCCATCGTATCTACCTTCATGCCGCAATGCTCCCACATTGCCGTCAGGCGGGCAACGGCATCAGATGAAGAATTTTCATCCGGCGTCAAAATGCACCAGCGCCCTTTAAACAGCGAGGCAAAACCGTTTTCGGGTCCGGACTTTTCTGTACCGGCAACAGGATGCCCTCCGACAACAATCATACCGTTGTGCCGGTTTAAATATTTTTCCATTTCGCGCAAGCTGTATTGTTTAACCGAACCGACGTCGGTAATGACTGTTCCTTTTTTCAGGAACGGTGCACTCTCCCGTGCCAATGCGCCAAATGCGCAGACCGGCGTGGCGAATACGACCAAATCGGCGCCTTTGACGGCTTCGCACAGATTACCGGCATAAATATCGGCCAAATCCAGTTCGCGGGCTTTTTGCAGATTGGCAGAATTTTTATCGTAAACAGCCAGCGTTTTAACATCGCTGTTTTGCTTAAGGCAACGGGCAAGCGAAGAACCAATCAAGCCGATGCCCAAAATTGCCGCTTTTTCAAATAGCATCCTGATTTCCTTTTATTTGCTTTGGATAAAACAACGAACCGAGGCGAACTGTAGCCAAATCCGGAACGTTTGTCAACATCTGTTTTGCCGCCGGTACCTGATTTGGATATTTTGTTGACAAACGGCACAAAAAACGTATTATATGCTTATTCCGATAAATATATGTTTTATTATTTTGAAACGGCAAAAGACTGTTTCACGAAGGAATGAGCCCAGGGAGCCAACCTCGTAAAAAAAAGTCTAAATTTATGCAATTCCAATACCGTAAAATTGTATTTCTGACCGGTGCCGGCATTTTCGCCGAATCCGGGCTATCGCTCTTCCGCGGAAAAAACGGATTGTGGAACAACCGCAATCCCGAAGAGGTGGCAACGGCGGAAGCCCTTTTGCAACGACGCAGTGACGTGCTTGACTTTTATAACGGGTTAAGGCACGACATGGCTGAAGCAAAGCCCAATGCCGCCCATTTGGCAATCAGCCGGCTACAGCAGGGCTATTCAGGAGAAGTATATATCCTGACGCAAAACATGGATACCCTGCACGAAAAGGCGGGCAGTGAAAATGTGTATCACATTCACGGACAAATTAACAAAATCCGATGCTCACATTGCCATAATATCTGGGAAACATGGAATGATATCACGCCGGATATGCCCTGCCCTTTTTGCCGCGCCGAGAAATCGCTGCGGCCGGACATTGTCTTCTTTGGCGAAGAAATAATGTTCACTTCTGTTGCGGAAGACCTGCTGCGCTGCGCCGACCTCTTCGTTGCGGTCGGAACGTCAGGAGAAATTCCTCCCGCTTCTCGTTTTGTCTGGGAAGCTTGGAAAAACGGCGCCAAAACGCTTGCTTTTAATTTGGAACCACCGGCCAACAGCGTTTGTTTTGACCGTCTGGTTTTAGGCAAGGCGGATGAAACGCTGCCGGAATTTATCAAAAATCAGTTTATGACGGTTTAATTACCGTTTATTTACCGAAATTACAAGTTCCGACACACAGGTTCAGCCATGCGGCTGAACCTGTTTTTATTAGTAGCTGACGATAACGGTATATTGACCGCTGTATTCTCCTTCGGGCGTACCGGCAGGCACATTCAACGTTGCACCGACATTCATATTCTGCCGCTCTGCCTCCAGCGGAAAAGATAATCCCGTATCCGCCGTAAAATTGCTGACGACCATACCGCCGCCGATATCTACAGATGACGGAAACGTTACATTTACCTTACGGCCGGCTATCCCCTCAAGCTGAAAAACGCCGTTGGACGCTTTTGACGAGTGTAAATGTATGTTTCCGGAACTTCGGCGACTGCCGTTATAATCTACCGTAACGGTACTGTCCGCAGCCGGAGAAACCAATGTGCCGAAATCAAGAGATTGTGTTTCACGGATGCCTATTTTTTCCTCGATAATCAACGAGACCCGAATCGGCGTATTAAAACCGCTATAGTAGCCATTTACCGTTGGATTGACATAATAGGTCGTTGAGTATGTTCCCGGTTCGCACATCCCGGTTATGCGCAGGGTCGCGCCGATATATACATCCTGTTCGGACGGACCGCCGACATACAGGTTAAACTGCTGCGGGTTATAGGTATGGTTATATATTTCAAATTTGCAGCCAATGCCTTCCTCATAGATGGAATATGTATCCGGCATTTTCACCATTACGTCCTGTTTCATATCTTCCAAAGAATAATGTATTATTCCTGCCACTCCGTTGGAAACGCGCCCGCCTACCGCTGTAACACTGCCGTCAGGCGATAAATAAATTTCGGCATTTTCCGAAGTTTGAGTAAACTTTCCGAAACTTACATCCTGTTTTTTTACGGCATATTGTGCGGCCATACAATATGCCGGCAGCAAGATAAACAATAAAACAGTAAAATAGAACTTCTTACGCATAACGACTCACCTGCTGAAAAAAAACGGTCATTTTAATTCAGCAGTTTTATGTTACTCTGCTGCTGTGCAAAAACAATACTTTAGTCTTGCCGGGCATAAAACTTTATGTGTAGAAAATTAATGACCGTTTTTTTATCACAAGTAAGAATTTATAAAAGCGAAATTTATCAAGAACTTTTTACATTCAGAAAATAAAAAACAGCCGGAATTAAATTCCGGCTGTTCTCATTCAGGTTTGGCACAATTTTATACCTTACAGCATTATTTTTGTGCCACACGGCATTTATGCATTAAAGCCAAAGCTTATGCGGACTTGCCGAGCTGAGCTGCAACTTCGGCTGCAAAGTCTTCTTCTTTCTTCTGCAGGCCTTCGCCAAGTTTGAAGCATACAAAACCGCCTAGTTTAACGTCGGTGTTGTTTTCTTTAGCAAATTCGGCAACAATGTCTTTTACCTTCTTATCCGGGTCCATAATGTATGCCTGTTCTTCCAAGACAACTTCTTCATAGTACTTGCGGATGCGGCCTTCAACCATTTTTTCAACGATGTTTGCCGGTTTGCCGGAAGCCAGAGCCTGCTCGCTGAAAATATTCTTTTCGCGTTCAACGGCTTCAGCCGGAACTTCGGCAATTGTCATCGCAATCGGGTTGGTGGCAGCAATGTGCATAGCGATGTGTTTGCCCAGTTCCTGCATTTTAGCCTTATCGGCATTGCCTTCAACAGCAACCAAAACGCCGATTTTACCAAGATTCGGACGAACGGCGTTATGAATGTAGGAGCAGACGACGCCATTGGCGGCACTCAGATAAGCGGCGCGGCGCAGATTCATATTTTCACCGATTTTAGCAATCATATCCGTCAAAATCGTTCCCATATCTTTGCCGGTTACCGGGCAGGTGAAAGCTTTCAGGCCTTCAACATCGCCCTTGACAGCCAGAGCAGCCTTGGCGGCATTTTCAACATAATCCTGAAAAATATCGTTCTTGGCAACGAAGTCGGTTTCGGAGTTTACTTCAACAACCGCACCGGCATTGCCTTCTACATATACGGATACCAGACCTTCTGCGGCGATACGGCTGGCTTTTTTGGCAGCGGAAGCCAGGCCTTTTTTGCGGAGCCAGTCAATTGCCTCTTCCATATTGCCATTGGTTTCAACCAGCGCCTTTTTGCAATCCAACATGCCGGCACCGGAGGTCTCTCTTAAACTTTTTACCAGAGCTGCGGTAATTTCTGCCATTATCATTCCCCTTGTTTGATGTTCTAAATACGATAGTCCGGCGGCAGCCCGAAAGCCGCCGCCTGCTTTTTTTACACTACTTAATATAATTAAGCGTTTTCTACATTTTCAACGAATGCTTCGTCAGCCGCTGCATTTACGGCATCGTCAACTTTAACGCCCTGAGCAGCGATTTCCGCCTGCATACCGTCCAGAATTGCAGACGAAACGAGTTCGCAATACAGCTGGATGGCACGAATGGCATCGTCATTGCCCGGAACCGGGTAATCAACGTCATTCGGGTTTGCATTCGTATCGGTGATGCCGATTACCGGGATACCCAGCTTTCTGGCTTCTTTAATCGCCAAAGCTTCTTTCGGCGTATCGATAACGAACAGCAAATCAGGCTGACCGCCCATATTTTTGATACCATCCAAAGAAAGAGCCAACTTTTCCTGTTCTTTCTTGATGTTCTGCATTTCTTTCTTGGTATATCCGTCATAGGCGTTCTTTTCTTCCATTTCGTTTAATTTAACGAGACGGTTGATAGACTTGTTAACAGTTTTCCAGTTGGTGAGCATACCACCGAGCCAACGGTAGTTAACATAGTACTGTCCGCATCTTTCAGCGCTTTCCTTAACGATATCCTGAGCCTGGCGCTTGGTTGCAACAAACAGAACCTTGCCGCCTTTGGCCGCTACGTCGCGGGCAACTGCCAGCGCTGTGTAAAGCATCGGGTAAGTTTTCTGCAGGTCGATGATGTGAACGTTGTCTTTTTTGCCGTAAATATACGGAGCCATCTGCGGATTCCAACGACGGGCGTGGTGTCCGAAGTGTACGCCGGCTTCAACGAGCTGACGCAATGTAAAAGTAGGAAGTGTCATTTTTATTTTTCCTTATTTTCCGGTTAAACCTCCGCAGGATTTCGGCCTAAATCGCTTTAAGCACCGGAGCGTGAAGCCTGTCCTTTTCATCCGGGCAGACCGACGCCATTCCTGCGTGTGAATTACAAAAAACGGCGGGATTGCCGTTTTCGTTTATATTTATAAGGATAAAAGATTTAATTTGCAAGACTTTTTTTGTCATTCGGGCAAAAAAAAGCCGTATTTTCCGCCCCTTTATGCAAAGGAGGGAAAATACGGGTTCACAAGGTTCGAACACCGGCCGTCCGGGAGGTATCCGCACACGGGCAGAACACGCTTTTTTATGCCTTATTCGCGTTCGTATGAAGCGATAAAGTCATAAATCTTGGCCTGAGCTTCGCCGTGGAGCAGCGCCAAAGACAAAATCTGCCGCAAATCGCGGCGGCGCGGGTGTTCCAAATCGGCACCGGCCAAAGCCAGAGCAATGAGCGAATCGGCAACTTGCACGGAAACAACCGCATATTCCATTCCAAGCAGTTTATCCAGCAAATCCGGACGAATTGAGAACAGAGCATCAATTGCTTCGGCATCTTGCGACAGCGCCAGAATATCCAGCGCGGCTCTCACCAAATCCTCCCGTTTACCGTAATAGGAAGACAAACCGAGCAGAATTTGAACAATACGCGGCAAATCCGGCAACTGCATCAGAGGCTTACCCGGAGCTATCCACAGACAGCGCTTTTCCGGCAGTCCAAGTCCGTCAGAACTGCGCTTAAACAAGAGTACGACACGTTCTTCCGAATGCGGCGTTTCCGTAATGACATACTCTTCTTCCGCACGGTAATAAGTAATCACGTCGCCGGAGCGCAAAGAAGAAAGCCGTTCGTCTACGGGAACTTTCAACGTCTCCTTCTGACCGTGAAAAAACTGTTCGGTTAACTGCTCCACCTGTAAGATGTGGAAATTTTCTGCGGTATCAATCTGATTAATACGGGCAGTGAATGGTCCTTTTGACATAACTATATATTAAAAATTAAAAATACGGTTTCTTTTAACATTGTTTTTGACAGAATGCAAGTTTTTTGTTTATTTTTTAATTTCGCTTTTTCTGCCTGAGCCAAATATGTTCCCTAAGGCGGCAAAAAGGCTTTTTCTGTTTAAGAATTGGAGATTTTTCTTGTGTTTTTCCTTTTGTTTCTATATGTTTTGGCGAGATGATTACGAAAATAACGGCCGGAGGCTGCTTCCGGGCAAAGAAAAAACATCAGAGGAAAGCATGAGCGATTTGTTTGAAAATTCCGCAACTGCCGCCAAAGAAGAATATTCGGCGCGCGATATTGAAGTTCTGGAAGGACTTGATCCGGTACGACACCGCCCCGGCATGTATATCGGCGGAACGGACGAACAGGCGCTGCACCATCTGGTAGCGGAAATCCTTGACAACTCCATGGACGAGGCCGTTGCCGGCTATGCGAACCGGATTGACATCGCCGTCAATGCCGACCTGTCGGTAACTATTACCGACAACGGCCGCGGTATTCCGGTAGACGACCATCCGAAGTATCCGGGGAAATCCGCTTTGGAAGTCATTTTGACCACCCTTCATTCAGGCGGCAAATTCGGCGGAAACGCTTATAAAGTTTCCGGCGGCCTGCACGGCGTCGGTTCGTCGGTTGTCAATGCCCTGTCAAAAAAGCTGGTGGTGGAAGTGGCTCGTGACAAGAAACTTTACCGTCAGGAATATTCGTGCGGAAAGCCGGTTACACCGCTGATTTTGGTCGGAAACGCTCCTAACCGCCGCGGTACCAGCATTACCTTTTTGCCTGACGAGGAGATTTTCGGTACGGACAATAAATTTGTTCCGGCGAAAATTTACCGCATGGCACGCTCAAAGGCTTTTCTGTTCAAGGGAATTAAAATATTCTGGAAATGCGCTCCGGAAGTTCTGACTGCCGGCGATGATATCCCGACCGAAACCGAATTCAATTTTCCGAACGGACTGCTGGACTTTTTGAATTATCAAATCGGCACCCGGCTGACAATCAACCGGACGCCCTTTTCCGGCGAGGCCGAGCTGGCCGGCGACGAAGGCAAGGTTGAATGGGCAATTACCTGGCCAGACGACGAAAAAGGCTTTTGCAATTCCTACTGCAACACGGTCATTACACCGCAAGGCGGAACGCATGAACAAGGGTTTCGTACAGCGTTGCTCAAAAGCCTGAAAGAATATGCGGATATGGCCAACATTAAAAAGGCAGCAGGCATTACGGCGGAAGACTTTTTGAGCGATGCGGCGATTATGCTGTCGGTATTTATCCGCGACCCGCAATTTCAGGGGCAAACAAAAGACAAGCTGACCTCGACCAAAGCAGCCGGTTTGGTTGAAAAAGCTGTTAAAGATTCATTTGACCACTGGCTCTCTTCTGACAAGGAAAATGCCAGCGCCTTGATTGAATATGTCATCAGCCGCGCCGAACTGCGCAAAAAAAGAAAAGAAGAAAAAGTGCAAAACCGCAAATCGCCGACAAAGAAACTGCGTCTGCCGGGGAAACTGGCAGACTGCTCCAAAGCAGCAGCCGAGGATACGGAAATATTTATTGTCGAGGGCGACTCTGCAGGGGGATCCGCCAAGCAGGGACGCGACCGTATGACGCAGGCGATTTTGCCGTTGCGCGGGAAAATCCTGAACGTTGCCAGTGCCAGCCTGGACAAGATTACGCAAAATCAGGAAATCAAAGATATGATTGAAGCGCTGGGCTGCGGCACCAAAGACAATTACAAAGAGGAAAACCTGCGTTACGAGAAAATTATCATCATGACCGATGCGGACGTGGACGGCGCACACATTACCTCGCTTCTGATGACGTTTTTCTACCAATATATGCCGAAACTGATTGAAAACGGGCATTTGTTTATTGCGACGCCACCGCTGTATAAAATCGTTTTCGGCGGTAAGAATTACTACGCACTGGACGATGAGGAGAAAGACAAAATCCTCAGTAAGGCAAAGGCCAACCAAAAACCGGATATCAGCCGTTTTAAAGGCTTGGGCGAGATGAGCGCGTTACAATTAAAAGAAACGACAATGGATAAGAATAACCGCGTTTTGCTGCGGGTCGTTATTCCGACTGCCAATACCGAGGAAGCACGCGACGAAGCGTTTGAAACGCGGCGGCAGGTTGAGAGGCTGATGGGAAAAGATCCGGAGCAGCGATTCAAATTCATTATAGAAAGGGCAAAATTCGCCGAGGATTTGGATATTTAACATTCTGTCGCAAGGCCGGGTTGACTACAGGAAAATACAAAACAAGAGGGATGTATAAAGCTATCAAGCAGTACAGTACTGTACCGTACAGCACTGACGGTAAGGTTAAAACTGTCTTCCGTGTTTGGGGATTTGTCGGAGATACGACAGCTTAACCATCCAGCTCAATTCTGCAAGTTTGGTGATGCCAGATGAAACTTTTGAGCTTTTGCTGATTTGTGAAAACGCAGCGCGTATGCAACTGCCAACCTTTCAGATACGCACGGGAAAAAGCGGCATATTGTTTCGACGTATCGCAAGCAAGAGTTTTGACGGTAGGCAGAGCTTTCGCAGAAGCATCGTTTTGGCATAATGAGTTCAAAACGGCATTTTTCAGAATATTATTGGCAAAAAGCTGTAATTCCTGTGCACCTTTACTCATATTCGACGCTTTTTTGAACCCCAGAAACTCATGTTCTCCCAATACCTTTTCCTTTTGGGTGTTTCCTTTATCTCTTTGGAGATTTTCTTTATCATTTTCGGTGTCTTCTTTATCATCGGAGTTGTGGCGGCGTCTGGCTGCGGCAAAAAAGAAAATTTCGGGATCAACCTTTTCTAAAACAATAACTTTCGGGGGATTTCCCTCTATGCCGCTTTTGTCAACTTTCGTACACATCAAGACGTTGCCACCGCGTTCCGGCAACCGAAGCATTCCAAAATCCAACGCTTTCATTTGCAGGTATTCTTTAAACCTCGTCTGATATTTATTATGTTCATCGGCAGCCGATTCAATGGAAACAAACAATGATTCAGCCATTCTTACCGGGCAATCAGGCGCATAATTCAACACCATCAGCTGGCGGACAACCTTTTTTCGTTCAGCGGGCAGATATCCCAGTTCCGCCATTTTCTGCAGCATCATCTGTTCCAAACGCAGGGCGACATACGCTCCGTGGCAGTGCGCCACAATGTTCAAACGGCGAATATTCCGTGCTGCCTGTTCCGCCGGCAAGCGCTCTTTTCCGCCGTTTCGGGATATCCGCGGCAAAAACGCCTGTTCAAAAATATCTTTTATATAACAGGGATTTAAGATTTCTTCTCTCTGTTCTTTTGCCATCATATCCAGAGAATACTTTTCCTGCCAATATTCATGATAAAGTTTTTCCCGCGCCAGCCGCTCATTATGAAAACGCCCGATGTAACAAACGGCGACACAAACTCTGACATTCTTCCCGGACAATTCCGGATGCGTTTTTATGAAATCGTCTGTCTTTTTCAAATATCCGTTATACCCGCGAAGATGCACGCCGCGCCCGCCGGCACCGCCGAGAATCAATACCATAGTTTCTTCGGAACTGACATTTTCGGCCGTATTTATGCAGTAAGGCGCCACAGCCGACTTGTCAACCCGCTCTGCAAGCAAAGCAAAACTCTTGCCCTGCCGTTCTTTTATTTTTTGCCTGACGACTGCCAGAATGCTCATCTTTTACCCTTTTTATTTTTTAGACAAATACAACTAAATTATTTTCTTTTATTTGTCAATTTTTATTTTAAATACGAAAAAAGGCCGTCAAAGACGACCTTTTGAGAAGAATACAGCCTGCACTGATATTGCACAGGGGTATTATTTACGGCATATACGGCATTCCATTTGGTTCTCCGTCAAAGCCCAGGTTATCATCATAAGATGAAGACCCGTAATCATCGGTTCCGGAACTCTTGCCGTCACTTTCGGGAAGATGTTCCACAACCTTGGCCATGCCAAACAATCCTAAGGCACAGCCTCCATAATAAATAAGCAACGTTGTCAACATAGCTTAATAATTTTTTAGTGAGACATCATAATTGTTTTAACGGTTTTAACGTAGGCAATGATGTCTGAAAAGTCAAGGATATAATTGATTTATCGACTGTTATTATCGGTACGGGCGGTTTGGGCCGGCGAACGCCAAATCAGTCATAAGCCCGATACCGGCGCTGTTTATAGTCAAAGTCGCATTTTAACCGGCTGTATTCGGGCTTTAAGATATAGAGGACGTCGGAATTGTCAAAACGCTTATAATACTTGCTGACAAGTTCCATATCCGGACGATGGACATAAATATCAATCCCTCGTTCGGAAGCATATTTGCTGCGGTACGGTGCGGCGGAGATGATTTTTGGCTTATAGGTCAGGATAACCCGATTAATATCCATCAGAGGACGAATGCCGACTTCGGCACCGATAACATCCAGCTGCCCCAGCAAATTCCAGTAGTAATGCGGATCACGGTTATAAAGATTATACAGCGTTCCGTCGCCATTCAGGACATAATCACACGGCGTAATATAGCGCAGGATTTTTTTGTTCAAAGGTTCATAAAAACGCCCAGCCCGGCTGCCGATATTACCATTGTAGACAGCTGGTTCATACATACAAAACGCCAGAGCCGCCAAAAGAACGTATATCAGGGCAAAGCAGCGCTTAAAAATTTTTTCTTCCAAAAAAACCGCGGACAAAAGGGCGGCAAGATACAGCAACTGGTAAAAATAATACGCAAATGCCGAAAAATAGAACAAGCGCTGACACAGTTCCGCAACAAACAGCACTGCCAGTATTTTAAAATATAGGTTTGCCCCTCGCCAGCAAAACAACACCGCCAAACCGGCTCCGGCCAGCAACAGCCGCAATTCCGTCCAGAATTCCCCGACCCGGCGGCCGGCAAAAAGTTCGGGAATATGCAGATTAAACGTAAAGTTGGATTGATACCAGACCGACAAAATATCATGATGCCAGAGCCAGACGGCAAACAGCAGGCTCAGCCCGAACGGCAGAAGCAGCGCATACAGCATATCACGCCAGAGAATCCGGCTGCGGCAAAGCAGGTACAGCGTAACGGCAGCCAGCAAAACCAATGTGAAAATAATTTTCTGCAAAAACATAAACGATGCCCAAAACAGCAGCATGGACAGGCTCAACGACCAGAGTTTCTTCTCCTGCAAATAGCCGAAATAATAATACAGTCCGGCAAAAAACGCAGCCACCATAAAATTGTCGGGACGAAAGTTGACAACCGACACCAGCACATAGGGCGTAAAGGCAATCGCGGCGGCAATCACTCCCCCTCTTTTGCCGGTTAAGAAACGCGAAGCAATCAGATACAGATAATAATAGGTCAGAAACGATGCCAGTATTGCCGCCGTAACGACAGACGACGTAATCACATTATCATCCAAGCCGTACGCATGCAACCCGACAAACGGAGCGAACAAATACCACAAGAGAGGGTTATGGTGCTGAAAGAAATCCTTATAGGGAACAAATTCCGCATATACGAGCCACGAGGAATGGATATGTTCAAGCGTATCACCACCCAGCGTCGTCGTAAACCAGGCGATGTACAGGCAGTATCCCAAACCGGCAGCCAAATGTGCCAAGAGGAAAAAAAGCGGAAACTTTTGATAAACGGCATTCAAATATGACACGGCTTTCTCCTCTCAGATGCCAGACCGGACGAGGCCGGCTCATGGAACATATATTGTCTGTTTAAACACATTTTCCATAAAAAACAAGGAAATAAAGCTCAGCACAAACGCGATAACCGGAGAAGCTACCCAGCCCGACACGACGCGCAGCACCAAACTCCATTTTATCCCTTTCCCCCCTTTCACCAAACCGATGCCGACAATCGCGCCGATGACAGCCTGCGTACTGGAAACGGGTACCGCCGGCAGCGGCGGCAGATTAAGTGAAATCAGAAAATGCTCCAATGTTTCGGATGAAAAAAGGATTAAAACCAGCGACTGTGACAAAATGACAATCCACGCGACCATCGGCGAGAAAGACAAGACGTTTTTGCCGACGGTCTTAATCGCTTTCTGCGAATAAGTAAACACGCCGACGCACGCGGCGACAGCGCCAAGCAAAAACAATACCTGTATGCCGCTCAGGGTATACATTCTCCCGATTTTCAGCGGTTCAAAAACATTGGAATCGATAAAAACGCCGACAACGTTTGCCATATTGTTCGCCCCCAGCGCAAAACCGCCCAGAGCCGTCGTCAGAACCATACCGGCGCGCACGGCCATATCCTGCCATAAAATATGGACTTTGCTGTGGTGGAGGATTTTTTTGACGCAGATATACAACAGTACCGCTATTGCGCCGGAAATAACGGGACAAAGAATCCATGATGCGCAAATATTTGCCAAAGTATCCGTATCCGTCGGCTTATGGTTATACACGTTCCAGCCGATAATCCCGCCGACAATTGCCTGCGAAATTGAGACGCTGATGCCGGACTTCAGCATCATCAAAACGGCCAGCGCCGAAGACAGCGACACCGTAAACGCGGCCGGGAGCGTATTGACTTCGCCCAGCGCATTCAGAGTTTCCGCCGTATTCTGCCCGCTTACGACTGCACCTAAGACCAAAAAAATACAGGCGATAACTGCGGCCGTCGTAAAACGCAGCATTTTGGTTCCAACGGCAGTACCGAAAATATTTGACGCGTCGTTAGCTCCCAAAGACCACCCCAGAAAAAGCCCGCTGGACAGGAAAAACAGATATTCAAACATCGCTTAAATTTCCCGTTTAATCGCAAAAATCAGCAACGCATCGATGCAGTCTTCCGCCAAATCGGCAATATCGGCAACTTCTTCGACGAAATTATTAATCTGCATTTTATGCGCAAGCTTCAACTCGGAATCAAACACGGCTTTGCGAAGTTTGGCGGCCGTTTTGTCGCTCTGGTGTTCCAGCAGGTAGACCTTTTGGGAATAATCGCGCAGCGTTACCAAATCACGGAAAAACGCTCGGGACGCAATCGCCATATTCTCGGCGCAGTCCGCAACCTGACGAACCAGCTCCTGCAGCTGCTTATGGTATATTTCAGGAATATCCGGCTGTTCAATGTAAAACTTGTGCGCGACCTCGTCAAAAAGGTTAACGACCCGGTCGAGGTTTTCAACAAGCTGGAGAATATTGCCGCGCAAGTCCGGTATCAGATTCTGTTCGTACAGCTTGCTCTCAATTTCTCGGCGCAGCGTATCCGAATCGTGCTCAATAATTTTTATCTTTTTGCTGGTCCGGCGATAAGTTTCGCTGCGGCGCTCCTTAAGATAAATATCGACTGCCTCTTTAAAAACCATTGTCATTTCAATTATCTTGTCATGCAAGCTGTCTATATTATGCTCTAAATCGCGGGTGCGCGCAAATAATGATATTTTAACGTTAAACATTATTTCTCCCTGTTAACAAAATTCTTTTCCCGGCTTATAGAATCACCTTCCCGGCTTATAGAATCGCCGCAGACGTTTTTTCTCTTGCGGACATTTGATTTTAAACGGGGGCGGTTTGTCAACATATTTTTATTTTGGGCTTGCATTTATTTTTTTAATTCATTAGTTTTTAGTGGTTATATAACATTAATTTAAGGATGGGAAATATGCAAAAAGATAATATTATCACCGTTTTGGTTTCGGTTATCGCAAGCGTTGTCGTTTCCGTAGCCCTGTGTTCTTCGGTATGCGGTTCTAAAGCTCCGGCTTCCGCGCCGGCAGCCGGGCAGGATATGAATCAGGCAATTGAAGACTACCTGATGAATAATCCGGGAAAAGTCCGCGAGGCTTTGGAACTGGCTGCACAGCAGGAACAGATTGAAGCGCAGAAGCGGATTGCCGAACTCTACAAGGCAAACTGGAAAGATTTGAGCAGCTACGAAGGCTCTCCGTTCGTCGGACCGAAAGATGCCAAGGTTACGATTGTCGAATTCTTTGACTTCAACTGCGGATACTGCAAACGTCTGGCTCCCGAACTGATGAAAGTCATCAAGGCCAACCCGAAAGTCAAGGTTGTTTTCAAGCCGGTTACGTTCCTCGGTTCCATGCCTGCGGCCAAAGCGGCCATGGCTGCCAACAAACAGGGCAAATTCCTCGAAGTTTACGAAGCTCTGCTGACGCATAACGGGCAAATTACGACCGCCGTTATTGAAGATATCATCAAGAAAGCAGGTTTGGACGTTGAGAAAACGAAAAAGCTGATGGAAAGTGATGAAATTGCCAAAGAAATTTCCGCAATTGCCGGACTTTCTCAAAAGGTACAAATCCGCGGCGTTCCGACGTTGATTATGAACGGCGAAGCTCTGCAGGCGATTGATGCCGACACAATTCAGAATGCCATTAACAACGTTAAGTAATTTCTGAAATTGTATAATCAGGAAGGCCCGCCGCAACGGCAGGCTTTTTTTGTATCCGAACGCATCTAACGATGGAAATTCCAACGACAACTTTCCTGACGACGGCTTTCTTGACGACGACTTTCCTTACGGCAGTTTTGGGAAAAAACCTGTCTGGAGCTGGGAGTTTGTTACAGTCTCCGGCGGACTTGCAGCAATTATGGCTCTGCGTCAGCAAAAAAAATTATGCAGACGTCAGCAAAAAGCTGTTGCATAATCGTTTCAAATTGTTAGATTGAGATAACAGTATGTTAATTTTGAGGGGATAATGGCGATGAAAACATTACTTAAAGCACTGGCTGTCATTATATTGGCGGCGCTGGGCACGGGGGGCATCCTTTATCTGGACGGCAAATGCCCGCAGAAACAGGCAAAATTTCAAGAACAACTTAACGAGGCAATTGCCGGCTATATCAAAAATAATCCGCAGCCGATTTTGGAGAGTTTGGCAAAAAGCGAAAATTTCGGCAATGTTATCAAAAGCTTTTCCAATGTCAGCGATGAAGAAATAAACGATAAGATACAGACTTTTCTGGCTAACAATCCGTCTGTCCTTGAAGATTATATCCGCAGTAATACGGCATTTATCGCAGAAACGGTAACAAGCAGCGATACCTTTAAAAACGCTGCGTACAATTCCGGCGCGGCCGGAAACAATACAGCGGCAAGCAACAACGAGAGCGCAGATATGCAGGATACCGCCGCAGCACAAGATACGGCCGCAACCAATCCTGACCAGAAATTTCTTGACCATTGGGAAGAAATGAGAAACAGTGCCGTTGCGCCGTATGCCGGGCCGAAAGACGCCAAAGTTGCCGTCGTCGAATTTTTTGATTTTGCCTGCGGACACTGTAAAGCTCTGGCACCGGTTATGGCTCAGCTGATAAAAAACAATCCCGACGTCAAATTCGTTTTTAATCCGCTGTTCTTCATGAGCGAACATTCGCCTTATGCAGCGAAGGCGGCGATAGCGGCGTTTGAGAAAGGAAAATTCGTTGAAGTTTATGAAGGCATTATGACCCTGCCGGAAATGAACGAAGAAACGATTAACCAGATTTTGAGAGACGAAGAACTTGATGTTGACGAAATCAAAAAACTGTCGGAAGAGAAAAAAATCCGCCGCGGCGTTCAGGATATTGACGCTTTGTCGCAGGTTTTGGGAATTAACGGCGTTCCGATGCTGCTGATTAACGGAGAACCTTTTTACGGCAGGAGTTTGGAAGATTTGCAAAATAAAATCAACAGCTATAAATAAGCGGCCGAACTTACAAAAGACAAGCAGACAAAATCCCCGCACCTATATGCGCGGGGATTTTGCTTTAAACGAAAAAGCAATTGGCAGCATTCTCTCATAATCTGAACTCTTTGCCATTGCCGATTCCAACTACTCCGTTTTGAAACCCAATACTGGTAATCCTGCCTTCATATTTCTTTTCCAGCGTTTTGGTTTCGGGATTAAAACGAAGTATTCTCCCATACATCGGAACGCCGCAATCCAGTTCCACAATATTACCGTTTCTTATCGGAATAAAGCTTTCACCCCGATAAAATTCCCGATATCTGCCATCTTTTTCCGCCAGCAAAACAACCGTTTCAATGCCTGAACGAAACATTACGGCCGGCGCTTGGGCAAAAAGAAAATGCGGCAACTGTTTTTCTTCCGCATACAAGCCGATTAAGTCATAAGTTCCGCCTTTTTTCAGAAGCAGATAGCCATATGGCTTTTTGCAGGCTTCCGGATACATACGCTGTTCACGAAAACTTTTATCGGGAACGATACATTCTCCGGCCGCCAGCGGAAAATACATATCTCCGCAGACGTACATCTCTGCCGAAAATTCCTTATACGAGTTTCTTTGCAACACGCGCAAGCGTTTCGGGTTTTCGCCCTCTTCAGAAGCAAGAAAGACCGTTTTTTCCAAACGTTCCCCCAAGTTTCTTATTTCTATCCCGCTTACAGACTCTGCAACTTGATACCATTGAGAATCGTCTATCCGCCGGTAAATGAAACAATTATGTTCCTTACGAAACATCTTATATTCGTATTCCGCGGCATCGATATGTACAACATCCCCCGGAACCTTTATACAGATATCGTAAAACATCCGCTTTTGGGCATTTTCCGTTTCATACACATAAACTTTACAAAGTTCCCCGCCGTAAAACATAAAAAAACAGTCATCGGCGCAACAAAGTTCAGCCAATATTCCAAAGAAATACAAGCCGACAAGAATACAGCAGATACAGATTATTCCGGCTGTTTTTACAGCAAGCACGCTCATAAAAACAGCAAGCGCAATTCCGGCAGCAGCAGCAACAAGCAATACGTCCCATTTACGAATCCTTTTCCAAGCGGAAGGAGCCGCCAAACGCGACCATCTCCAAGATAATACTTTTTCCATAAAACAATAATTTAAGTGATACAATAATTATTTATTGTCAAAATACATATCATCTTTTATCTTTTTGTCAATATTTTATTGTGCAGCCGATGAAGGCTTGCCGACGAAGGAACACTGCCGATAAGGAATTGCCGTCGGGGAAGCGGACTGACGAGAAGGTTTCATACCGTCGGCTTTTGTTTGTAAACATCAGCCGTTTTCGGCTGACGCCGTCAGTTCAAGCCATTCTTCTTCCGCCGCGGCAATTTGTGCTTCCAGGTTATGCAGCCTTATCTGCAACTCACCGACCTCTTTGCCGGAAACGGCGGCAAATTTTTGCAGGATTTCTCCTTTCTCCCGTTCCAGGCGGGCTATATTCTGTTCTATTTCCCGCAAAGCGGCGCGAATTTTACGATCCGGACGGCTGCTTTTCGGCATCTGAACCGGTTTGGGTTCAGGTTTCGATGCAACGGGGCGCGGCTTTGTCTCTGTATCAGGGTTGAGCAGAAACTCGCGATACTCGTTTAAATCCCCGTCAAAAGGCGTACACGTGTGGTTATGCACCAGCCACAGGCTGTCTGCCACAGTTTCCAGCAAATGAAAATCGTGCGAAATCAGAATTACGGCTCCCTGATAGGCGTTTATGGCATCGGCCAGCGCCGTTCGTCCGGCCATATCCAGATGGTTGGTCGGTTCGTCAAAAATCAGCAGTTCCGGCGCATCAATTGAGATGCGGGCAAACAGCAGGCGTGTCTTTTCGCCGCCGGACAGCGCGTTAATTTTGGTAACGGCCTTTTCCTGCTCCAAGCCAAAACGCCCGAGGTGAGCACGGATGATTTTTTCCGGCTTATCCGGCAGCAGAGAGGCTAAATATTCTGCCGGCGTCTGTTCCAAAGGCAATTCCTCGGTTTGGTTCTGGTTAAAGTAACCGATTTTGAGCTTACCGGATTTTTTCATCGTACCGTCCAACAGCGGAAGATGAGAAGACAACAGCTTCACCAGCGTTGATTTGCCGTTGCCGTTTTTGCCGAGCAGGGCAATCCGGTCGTCCTGATTGATATAGAACGACAATTTTTTCAAAACCGGAACGCCATTATAGCCGACTGCCGCATTTTCCAACGTTATCAGCGGCGACGGCAGAGGCTTGACATCCGGAAAAGAAAAGCAGCTTTCCCTGTCGCGGGCAACCTCGGCAATATTCTCCATTTTTTCCAGCATTTTCAAGCGGCTTTGTGCCTGACGGGCTTTGGAAGTTTTGTAGCGAAAGCGGTCAACGTAAGACTGCAAGTGAGCACGGCGTTCGTTCTGTTTTTTTATCTGTTTGTCGGCCAGTTCTATCTTCTGGGCATACTGCCGGGCAAAATTGTCATAATTACCGCTGTAAAGCACCAGTTTTCCGCCCTCAAAATGAAGAATCCCCTGGCAGATATGATTTAAAAAATCGCGGTCGTGGCTTATCAGCAACACAGTTCCGCGGTATTTTTGCAAATAATTTTCCAGCCAGACGATAGCTTCCAAATCGAGATGATTGGTCGGCTCATCAAGAAACAAAACGTCCGAACGCTGAAACAAGGCTCCGGCAAGATTGAGGCGCATCTGCCAGCCGCCGGAGAAGTCCCTGACCGGGCGCGAGAGGTCTTCTTGGCTAAATCCCAGACCGACGAGAATTTCCGCAGTGCGCGCCTCGGCCGAATCGGCCTCAATCAGCCACAGACGTTCCATAATTTCCGGCAGGTCTTCCGGCTGGGCATTCTGCTCCAGCCGCCGCAGTTCCGCCAGTTTCCTGTCTTTGCCGAGAACGTATTCCAGAATCGGCTTTTGCAGGTCTTCTTCTTTTATTTCCTGTTCGACAAAAGCTTTGGAGCGGTTTGGGGAACAAAAAACTTCCCCTGCGTTAACGTCGTGCTCCCCTTTTAATACTTTAAACAGCGTCGTCTTGCCGCAGCCGTTATGGCCGACTATGCCGATTTTCTGCCCATCGGCAATCTGGGCGGACGCATTTTCCAGCAAAATTTTTGATGCAATCTGAACGGTTATGTTTTCCAGCTTTATCATTTATTTTTCCTGCCTTTTTATATCTTTGCCTGCGGCCGTTTCCGCCGGAGCAACATACACCGGGCGGAGACGTTTTCTCCACAGCTGTTCTGTTTCATAAAAACTCACGGGTTCGGAAAATTCACGCCCGAGAATCCGCGACACATCTTCCGGCGTAAAATAAAAGTCGGCAAACGTTTCCGGCAAATCCGGCAGACGGGGCAGCGGCACATTCGGAAGCGGGCTTTGCGCCATGCGCCGTTTTAACTCCGGAAGAAAGCGCTGCATTGACATATCGTTTTTGACATCATTTTCGTTATGAAAAAAATAATATCCGTAATCTATCGGCGTTCCTTCGGGATGTCCCCTGCCCTTTTTGTTCAGAAACTCGGCAAAAGACTTGGTAATATAATGGTTGACACGCGCCTTGTCGGCGGAAATGTTAAAATTCAGCATAAAATCAACAGGCTTTCCGTATTCGTTGACGCTTTTGCCGCGTACCGGGATATAATGATTGGAACCGAACGGTTTAAAATTTATCACGGCTTCCGGACGGACGATGGACTTGACGGTATGGTTCAGAAAGCGGGCGTGCGCCGTAAAGAATTCGGCTACCAACCCGTCCGGGCGCGTAAATGCGCCATTATCGCCGTAATTCATCCAATGCAGGCTGACTTCATCCGCTTCGGCAAACCGGTGCAGAAAATCCGCCATATCGCCGCCTTGCATCGGCACCAGAAACTCGTCCAAATCAATAAAAGCCAGCCACTCTGTTTCCCGGCCGTACCCGGCAACGATTTTTTCGTAACATTCGGCCTGTTTGTCAACGCCGGGAAGAGGGATATATGTTATCACGCCTTTGGCGACATACGGTTCAAGGTAAGCGTCCGTACCGTCGGTACTGCCGTTGTCGCAGAGATAAAAATGTTCCACGCCCTGAAGCAGGTGATATTCCAGCCATTCTTTCAAATACGGCTTTTCATTTTTCATAATCGCCGCCACGCTAAGAAAATACTTTTTGGGCAATAAATGCCGATACGGCAACGCATACTGGTACAACGCCGCTGCGAAAGCGGTAAACAAAGCAATGCAAATGGCTGCTGTTTTTTTACTCATTTTCCCTTACACAAAATTTTCCATAATGTTATGTTTGTGGCATGCGTCCTTAACCAGCAGCGTCGTTACCGGAGCGGCGGAATATTTCTGGAACAGAATCCCGTGTCCGAGGCAGAGGCCGAAATTTATGTTAAAATCGGTCTGTTCGGCATTGAGATACTGCGCCTGCGACTTCGGATCGCACGAGGCACCCGACAACTCCGGCGACAATTCACACCCCATCAGCCCCGACTCTTTGCAGTTTACAAAAACTGCATCTATCCCTTCCGCGGCAAAAAACTCTTTCAGCTTTTCCGCGAAAGCCTTGACCGAAAAACAATAAGCCACGCCGATTTTCCTGTACCCGTTCAGTTTAATAAAACTTATCAGTTCCGCCAGCCGCGACTTATTGCACGCTTTGCTTGTTATGCACATAAACTCTTTGTCTTCCGCTGTATAGTTCCCTTTTTCCATAGTCCTGCCTTAAAAAGTTGTTAACTCTTCGTATTATAGTATAACAACTGAAAAATAACACAAGACAAATAAAGCAGGTTATTCTAAATTATTTATGCAGCCTGAAGCAAAAGGCGCGGAAAGGGTTTTCCGTTTTACCGACATTCTGTCCGGCTGTTGAAAAGAAAGAGCAAGATTATGAGTAAATATTTATCTTTTGTCCCTTTAAGCATGTACAATATCGCCGCCTTTCTGCGGTCGCAGCTGTTTCTGCTGCCGGTATTGCTGTTTTTCTATCAGGAAAACGGGCTGACAGTGGGCGACTTTTACCTTATTCAGGGGCTGATTGTCTTTTTTGCCTTTCTGTTTGAAATTCCGGCCGGATACCTCGGCGACATCTTTCCGCGCAAATATATTCTGATTACGGCCTACGCGCTGTTTCTCGGACGGCTGTTTCTGTGGATTTTCTTCCGCGGGTTTGAAATCATCCTTATCGGCGAATTTTTATACGCCTGTTCCAAAGCCTGTTTTGACTCGGTGTCTTCTTCCTTTATCTACGACATTTTGAAAAAGAACAACGAAGAGGCCAAAATGGTCAAAGCCTATTCAAACTTTAACGCTGCCATGTATATCGGGACCGGGATTGCCGCGCTGCTCGGCGCCGGACTATACGAAAAGCTTGGTTCGCACGTTCTGCTTATCGCCGAGTTTATCATTTATTCCACGGCTATATTACTGCTCTCTTTTCTGCCGAATGCCCATCGTCCGGCAAAAGACACCGTTGCCGGCTTTAAGGAACGGCTTAAAAAATTCTGGGTTGCGGTGCGGTATATTCTCAAATCGCGCAAATACTGCTATCTGGTGCTGTTTTCTGGCTTTATGGTCGGAGTGTCGCACTTTTTCTTCTGGAGTTTTCAGCCGCTGATGAAAAGCTCCGGCATCGATCCGTCGGTTTCTCTGACAGACCTGGCGGACAGTATCGGCTGGGACGCCCGCGTATTTGGCGAAACGGCATGGAACTACCTGCTCAGCCTCAACTGGCTTGACTATATCAAAGTTATGGGCGTGGTCATCTTCATCAACAATGTCATCCGTTCGTCTTTCAGCTATTTTGCCGCAGGTGTTGCCAAATATGTTTCGCTGTTTAAGCTCGGCAACATTTCTTTTGTTATGGAAATTATCGGTTGCGCGCTGTCCTTTATCCTGATGAAGACGGGGCATATCAGCCCGCTGAACTGCCTGCTATTCATTATTTTCCTCTGCGTCTGCATCGGGTTGCAGCTGATGTTTACCATTTCGCACATCAGCCGCCTGCACCGGCTTATCAACCCGAAAATACGTTCGCTTTCGTCTTCGGTCAATATGATGACCGGGCGGCTGCTGACGTCGGTTATGCTGATGGCGCCGAAATTCCTTTTGGAACACGAGGCCGGAACGGCGGGCATCCGGGTTATTGACATTTTCTGGATTTACGCGATTGTCTTCATCCCGGTCGGGCTGTATTTTATTTATAAAATCTACAGATACAATGTCAAAGCCGAACATTCGCTGATGAATGTCAGCGCGGCAAAGGCCTGACAATGCACAGAGGCAGGCTGACATCGGTTCTGCTGCGGAGCGCAGCCCTGTTCTGGACAGGGGCGCTTATGCTCCAAACAGCGGAAGCAGCAGACATCGGCTTAAAGATTTCGGCAGAGAAAAACTGGCTGTCGTGGGGCGATTATATCCTGGGACAGGATATGAAGAGCGGGCTTGAACGTCTGGGCTATTCGGTACAGCCGGCGTATATGGACAATTTCTATCCTTCCGGCGCCGAGAAGAGTTCGGTTGACATTTATATGCATGGTTTTGTTCCGTTTAATCCGCCGGTGAATCCCGGCAAGATAAACGTGCTGTATCTTTATTACCCGCTGGAAACGGCGAATATGGATAAATTCAAAAACCTGAAACACACGGCAGAACCGGACTGGATGTCGTTACAAACAGAACTATGGGACTTTCAGCTGGCAGCGGTCGCCTCGCCGGGATATCAGAAAAAACTGGAAAAGTTCGGCATCAAGACAGTTTTTGTGCCGCAGTTTACCGACCCGAAGAAGTTTTTTTACGAATATGATAAGAACGCGGCATACGACATTTTGTTTGTCGGGCGGCCGGGATACGAACGCATCAGCGCCTTATGGGCGATGGAAAACGGATTTGACGTCGCCCTGTTCGGCGAAGGCTGGGAAGGCAAGGCGCCGGCGGAAATGGTCAAAGGCACCTACATTGACAACAAGGAGCTGCATAAATATTACGCGTCGGCAAAAATCGTCCTCAACGATACACGTGCGGACATGAAACAGGCCGGTTTTATCAGTAACCGTGTTTTTGACGTTACCGCCAGCGGCGGTTTTCTGATTTCGGATTATATGCCGGAAATAAAGGAATTTTACGGCGACAGCATTCCGATGTTTAACAGCAGAGAGGAATTGAAACAACTGCTGGAGCATTATCTGGCACATCCAGAGAAGCGCAAAGAAAAAGCCAGACAGGCGCAGGAAATCACCCTGCGGCATTTTACCAATGAGGCGGCGGCAAAAACAATTATGGATGCGGTACAGGAACTGCGGGAAAATACGGAGGAGGAGAGCGCGACCAAAGCGGGCAGTGTACTGACCGGGGAAAGCAAGGTGAACGGTACTGCGACCGAAGCGGGCGGCATATCGGACGGAGAAAATAGTATTGCGGACGAAGACGGCAATTTCGGCGGCAAAAACGGTTTGGACTACAACAAACTGGCCATTAAAAGCCCATGGGAAACGACGGCGCGCAACATCGGCGAATACTGGCTGGAACTGGATTTGGAAGACGGCCTGCGGCAAAGCGGATTTGAGGTGCGCAATTATTATTTTAACCGGCAGTTTTATCCCGACGACTTTTATGGCAATGCAGGCAACCTGCTGTATATGCAGTTCAAATACAATCAGACAGATTTTGAAGATGAGCGCAAGAATCGGATTATGTACCTTTATTTTCCGACGGAAATTCCAGATACGGCAAAATTTAAAAATACCAAAGACGTTTTTCAATATAACACAGATGCTTCGCTTAATGACGAATTGCAGTATTTTGACCTGATTGCCACGCCGGCCAAGGCGCTGCTGCCGGAATTGCGCAAGAAAGGCCATAAGGCCGTGTTTGTACCGCAGTTTACAAATCCGGAAAAGTTTCGTCCTGAACCGGATACTGCGCTGCAAAGCGAACTCCTGTTCGTCGGTTCGCCGTGGTATGAACGCGTCAGCGTTACCTATGCGGTTGAATACGGCTATGATATTGCGGTTTATGGGCTGAACTGGCGGGGTAAAATCCCAGACAGGTTTATCCGGGGCGACTATGTTGACAATAATATGTTAAACAAATATTACGCTTCGGCAAAAATTGTCCTTAGCGACCATCCTGATGACCTGGCGGCAATGGGACTGGTCATCAACCGGCTGTATGATGCCAGCGCTGCCGGGGCTTTTATCATTTCCGAATACAGTCCGTATATTGAAGAGATTTTCGGCGACAGCATTCCGATGTACAAAGACAAAAAAGAGTTCAAAACATTGGTTGACTATTATCTGGCCCATCCGGAGAAACGCAGGGAAAAAGCGTTGCGGGCAAGGGAAATTACGCTCCACGGCTATACCAACAAAGCCGTTGGGAAACAGCTAAAACAACTTTTTGACAATATCGGCAGGAGTAAAAGATGAAGAAAAAATATGCAATACTTTTCTGTTTTTTAATCGCGGCTGTCGGCATTGCCGGCTATGCCTTGCGGCGGCAGGAAAGGCATCCGGGACAAGCTACAGCGGCGGCACAAGTTGTTACGAAAAATGCAGAACACACTCACAACAGGACGGGGGCAACCCCGGATGTTTCAGCAGTCCGCAAAATTTACATTAATGTCAACTCTATCAAAATTTCGCCGTTTTTCCGCGATATGCAGGAGCTGGCTCAAGCATTGCGCAAGACGGGAACCGAAGTTGTCCTGTCGGGAAAAGGTTCTTTTGCAACCGGAGATTTTAACCTGTATGCCGCAGACAATATAGACAATCTCCCCGAAGTTGCCGACAGAAACGCCATTAACGTCTTATGGCTGCCGATGGTTCAAGGCTCTGACGACGCTGCACGCCTGCGGCCGTTTGACGTGGTAGTCGTCAAAAGTATGGCGGCCTTCGGACACCTGAAAGCAATTAACGTCCGGACAGCTTACATTCCGGACGCGATTAACATAAAAAATCCGGCAAACCGCCGGCCAAACGGCAAGGCAATGTTTTACGGCGACAACCGGGGATTTTCGCTGCCGCTTTATCTGGCGGGACGTGCCGACATGAGCGTTGACGTATACGGCAAAGGGTTTGAAAATGTCTGGCCGACTGACGAGATTATGCCTGATGCGCCGCAGCCTGAAGATTTCCAAACCTATTCTGCGGTTTTGCTTGACCAAAGCGACGAAGCGGTACGGGACGAGCTGGTATCCCCGCAGGTTATTGAAGTGATTGAAAACGGCGGGCTGCCCTATCTCCGCTTTAACAGCGGCATTTACAAAATTTTCGGGGAAGCATTGCCGATGTACGGCAATGAGCAGGAATTCGCCGCCGGCCTGCGGGAACTGGAACAAAATCCGGCTCTGGTTCAGCAGCGCCGAGCCGCCTTGCACGAAACGGCGAAACAATGGGACAGTGTTTCACAGGCGCGGAAATTTGTGGAAATTTTTGCGATTATGCAGCAAAAAAGGCGGTGATAACAACCGCCTTAAATTTTGCCCGAATCATTTTTTCTGGCGTTTTTTCCGAAGCCGCTTTTTAATTCCGGTACGACAGGCGCCCGTTTTCCAGCTTTGCGGTTCCGCCGAGAGGAATCGTCAGCAGCGGCGCGGAATGCCCGAAGTCCACATTAGCCAAAATCGGCATATCCTTTAATTCGGGTTTGGTGTTGAGAATAAACTCCAGCCCCTCGCGGGTAACCTGCGAACCTTTTTGGAAACGGCCGATAACAAGGCCTTTGACGTTTTTAAAGTCATCCTGATAAATCAGCGCCTGCAAATTGCGCTCAAAATCCGCAAGCGGACTGCTTTCGGTATCCTCAACAAAAAGAATTGTATCGGCGGCAAACCGCGGACGGTAAGAAGTACCGAGCAAAAGGTTAAACGTGCCCAGATTGCCGCCGATTATCGTACCTTCGGCAAAGCCGGCGCGAATATTCCAATAGCCCTCATTCGCTTCAAACTCGCGTTTGTCCTGGTCCAAAAACCATAAGTCGTCGCTCCAAATCTGCGAGGGTTCCACTTCATCACGACCGTCGGTTACGAGCATTTTTACAAAATGTTCAAACGTATAGTCGCAGCCTTTCTTCATCCCGAGCGAGCTGAAATGCGGCCCATAATAGGTTACCAGCCCGGTCTTGGCGAGAATGGCATTTTCCAGCGCCGTAATATCGGAAAAGCCGCAGAATATTTTTGGATTTTGGCGTATCAGCTCATAATCCAGATGCGGCAGGAGCTGGTTGGAATTGGCACCGCCGATAATGGTCATAATGCCTTTCACACTTTTGTCGGCAAATGCAGTATGAATATCGGAGATGCGTTTTTCAACGGAGCTTGAGCCCATATAATCCCAGTTTTCATCCACCGCATTCGGGGCAAAAACAACCTCCAGGCCTAAACTTTCCAACCGTTCGCGCGCTATTTCACGTACATCTTTGCCGATAATTTTTACGCCTCTGGCCGGCGCAATGACCATTATCTTATCGCCCTTTTGCAATCGTTCGGGAATAATTTTCTGCATTTTTTTCTCCTAAAAAACTGTTACGCTGTAAACTTCCTTATCGTCGCCTTCGTCATCTTCGTCTTCTTCCCAATGCACCTGAAGCATGGTAACGGGCTTAATGTCCGTGGCATTGAAGACGCGACGGCGTATCTGGCCGCGGATGTAATCTTCCGCCGCGTTGCGATGAGGATGTTCCGCCAGGCGCCGTTCAATCAGCGGCCGAACCTTCTGCATAATTTCCTCGTGCAGGACATACCATTCGTTCGCCTCCAAAATGTCTATCGAATCAAACTGCAGGGATTTTAATTCATAATCACGGCTGATGACGGCGGAAATAAACAAAGTGCAGTTATACATAATGCGGCGGCGGTTTTTAATTAATTCCGAGCCAAGCGATACACTGCGCCCGCGGTCGACTCCCATAACTTCCGCCGGAACCTGCTCAACCATTTCGATTTTTCCGTTTTGATACAGGCAGACATCGCCGTTCTGCGCAGAAAAAACATCTTCCACGCCGCAGCTTTTGGCAAAGCGTTTGTGTTCGCGGATAAATTTCTTGTCGCCGTGAACCGGCAGGACAATTTTGGGATTCAACAGTTCGTACATTGCCTGCAAATCTTTTTTGCAGGCATGGCCGGAGGTGTGCACCAGATAATCTTCTTCGGTTACAAGGTTGACGCCCTTGGCGAGAATTTTTTCCTGCAAGCGCTCAATTTTATCCTCATTGCCGGGGATAATCTTGGATGAAAAGATAACGTTATCTTCCGCGCAAAGCTTAATATGTTTGCTTTCATCATTGGCAATCAGCGTCATGGCGCTGCGATAGTTGGCCTGAGAACCGGTACAGATATACAACGCCTTATCGGAAGTTATGCCTTCAACCTCGTCTATTGTATGAATTTCAGGATATTCGGTCAAATATCCGCACTGGCGGGCGATTTTGACGTTGGTTACCAGGCTGCGCCCGGCAAGCACCGGCGTCCGGCTGGCTGCCCGCGCCGCCAGCATCAGGCTTTCCAGCCGCATAATGTTGGATGCGAAACAGGTGGCAACGATGCCCCCCTGCATTTCGGGAATTATCTTTATCAAATTTTGCCGCACTTCTTCTTCGCTGGCCTGAGGTTCGTCCACCATAACATTAGTAGAATCGCAGACGAAAATGTCAACTCCTTCGGATGCAGCGCGCTTTAACGATGCAAAATCGGTTTTGACCATTGACAGCTTATTGTCATCAAAGCGCCAGTCCGTTGCATGCATGATGTTGCCATACGGCGTTTTGATAAACAGGGCGGAGGTTTCGGGAATCGAGTGCGCAATCGGAATAAATTCAACTTCAAACCCGTCTAATTTTACTACCGGCTCCTTGTTTACCGATACCAGAGGAACAATGTCCTGAAGCTTATATTCGCTCAGGCGTTCCTTTACCAGACCCAGTGAAAAATCGGTGCCGTACACGGGGCATTGCAGTGCAGGCCATATTTGGGCGATGGCGCCGAGATGGTCTTCATGCCCGTGGGTGATAAACAGCCCCAAAATATCATTGCGGTAATTTTCCAGAAATTCGGGAGACGCATAGCACATATCCATACCAGGAAAATCATCATTCAAAAAACCGTAGCCGGCATCTACGACTATCAGCTTGCCGTTGGCCGCATACACAAACATATTCATTCCGATTTCATCGGCACCGCCCAGCGGCAGAAAATATATTCCCTTCTTCTTAAAATCATTCATCTTTTTATTATTCCTTTTTTTTTACATAAACAAGTCGCCGGCGACAATCCTTTCTATCCCCTCCCCGGTTTTCAGCATCAGATAGCCGTTGTCGTCAATAGTCAGAAATTCTCCGGTTTTTACAGCCGTTTCGGTTTTGACGCTGATTTTCTGCCGGCAGTTCAACGCCAGACCGAGCCACCGTTCTTTCAGCGGAAGAAAGCCTTCCCGGCGGTACTGCTCAAGGTCTGACGCAAATTTAGCCAGATAATAATGCAAAAATTCAATACGGTCAAGCATTATCCCATTTTCTTTTAACGAACCGGCTTCATAGCCCGTTCCGGACAATTCGGGCGCCGCGGCGACATTGACGCCGATACCGACGGCCCACAGGCTGCCGCAAATATTTTCAAGCAATATGCCGGAAAGTTTTTTTCCGCCTAAAAAGACATCATTCGGCCACTTTATCCGCACATCGCTTTGCGGCGCAATTTCCTTTACCGTTTCAGCCAGACTTAAGCCGATGAGACAGACATAACGGCTCAGCTCCGCAGCCGAAATGTCCAGGCTGAAAGTTAAATAAAGGTTTCCCTCTATTTCCTGCCAGCCGCGGCCGCGCCGCCCCCGCCCCCCGGTCTGGCGTATGGCACTTAAAGCGACAGAACTGCCGGACGACGGTACCAGCCGCTTTATTTCGTCATTCGTAGAACCGGTGCTTTCAATCTCATACCAATCCCACAAAGCAATTTTTTCTTTATAAACCGGAAGCATAAACTCATCTCCTAAACCGAAAATACCAATTCCGAACTAAACAATTGCATCTTTTCCGCCTATAATCCGACGACATAAAACATATCCTGCAACAAGTGAAACAAGCCGTACGGATTAAATGAAACAAAAACGATGCACAACATACAGAACATAGTATACAGCAGAACGGTTTTATTTTCCGCATCAAATATTTTGACCTTATGCTCAAAATAGGCGGTTTTTATGATTTCCAAATAAGCTTTCGCCAGAACGAGGAGAAAAAGCAAAATAATCCCCAAGCTGACATAACAGCCATTTTTCAGAAGTTCGGAAACAGCGCCAAGCTGCCCCGTAAACCCGGCCAACGGAGGCAGCCCTATCATGGAAAACAGGCTGACCAGAAGCGCTCCGGTTGTATACGGGCGGGTTTCGGCAAGACCGGACAAAGATGTTGTTGCCGCCAAATACTCGCCATGACTTTTCAGGCTGTAAAAAACCAGATAGCCGCCGTTCAGGCTCAGCGTATAAACAAAAAGGTAAACAAACGCGGCAAAGTCCGTTTCAATTCTGAAAAAAGACAGCAGGAGAAGCACAACCCCGAAATGATACATTGAACTGTATGACATTATACGATGCAGATTTATTCTGGCATTAGCACCAACGGCGCCAAAGACGGCGGACAACAGGGCGAATCCGACATATACCGGCGCCAGCGCCGCTTTATACGGGGCGAGAAGTTCTATGTTCAGTTTAATAAATGCTCCCCACAGCGCAACGGGCGCAACCAAGGCAAAGTAATGGCTGACCGGCAGTATCCCCCTGCCGGCCTTGTCTTCCGCCATTATATGAAACGGCGCAATGCCAAGCGAATATAAAAAGGGGACGACAATTGCCACCGCCGCCAAAAACAGAGGCAGAGAAGCCGTATTTCCGGAAAACAGCGCATAAAGTTCCGAAAAATCGACCGCTCCGTCCTGTATATAATTCAAGAACCCGAAACCGGCAGCAAAAATAAGGACAATCACGGCCGATACGCCCATATACCGCACGGCGGCTTCTGACGGCAGCTTTTCATAGCTGATGCCAAGCAGGCGGTAGTTGATGAAAATCAGAAGTATATAGCAGAACAGCAGCGCCACCAGATTAGATGCAGCCAGCAGCAGGTCTATGCCTATCAGTGCGCAAAGGACTAAAACGTAGTATCTGCAACCTGTCCGGTTTTCGACGGAGAACCAGGCTGACGACAACCCAAGCATAATATATGCCAAGAAGCCCGCCAACAGGCTGAACAGCAAAGTATAGGCATCATTTGCAAAATAAAGCGGGCTGAAAGTCTTATCGTAAAAAACAATGTTCCAGAATATGGACGCCAACAGCCAAAAACGGGATACCCGGGCATAAAGCCGCGCCGATTCATATGAGAGCATATACAATATGCCCAGGTGTACAATCCCCATCAACAACGACAATTCGGGAAGCGTATAAACAAGCTGGTGCAAAATCACGTCTTTTTCTCCTAAAATACAAACCACAACGGCTTAAAAAACGAAAAGAACAATATCAACAGGCAGCCGATATAAACGGCAAAATGGAGATTGGGCAAATCCGCCCCCAGAATACAGGCTGACGCTGCGTTGCTTTTGTCTTTCATCCGATACAATTCTTCCAACAGCGACAACGCCACCATAAACAAAGACAGCATTACCATTATTCCCAAAATCAGGTTATAGTTAAATATTTCGGAAATAATGAGAAAATTGTTCCAGAACAGCGACGTTACCGGTAGCCCGATACCGGCCAGAACAAACAGGGACAGGCATTTTGACGTACGGGGCATATAGCATAAAATTCCGCCGGCACTGTATATCCCGAGCTCTTTTTTCTGATGTTCAATATGGCTGATGAGGAATGACAGCACCGTTACAATAATAATATAGGAAAACAACGAATAGCCGATGTTCTGCGTCAACACGTCCGTCGGCAGAAATACGCTGGTCAGATAAAGCAGGTAATAAACTGTCGTATAGGCAAAAAGTTTGTAGCGGATATCTTTATGGCTGAGGCTGACCAGCGAGATAAACAACATAGTTACAATGCAGACAATCTCAAAAACCGGCGCATATACGGCTATGGTCGCCGGCACGCTGTTAGGCCAAAAGCGGATAAAGCCATACAGCCCGACAAGCGGAATCAGATTGCCGACCAAAAATACCAACGGATTTTTCAGACTGGCATTGATTGACGATATCCAGTAATGGAACGGCCATATCGGCAGCCTGGAGATAAAAGCGAGAAAGATGCCGAGCCAGACACAGTATTCCGTACAGCCGTTCAGCTCCAAGCGACCAGCCGCATTCAGCGGAACATTATCCCCGTTGAAATTATACATTGTCAGAACTGCAACCAGCAAAAGCAGCGCACCGATAAGGTTATAGAGGCTGAAACGGATTAAAACCGTTTTTTTGCGCTGGCTTCCATAGGTACTTATCAAAATAATCAGAGGAGCTCCGGAGGCGGCAAAAAAGATATAAAAAGACAGAATATCCGCGGCAACAAAATAACCGTTTACAAGGCTGACAAACAGCAGTTCTGACGCTATCAGCGTTTTGGAACGTTCCGTCCGGCGGCGGTCCAAACAAAGTTCTGCAATCAGAAAAGCCATATTGACGCTCAAAATCAGCAACAGGGAAAAAATATCAGCTCCCAGACTAATCTGAACCGGCGGAAAATCAAACCAGGAGAATTTCTCCATCAGCTGCAGCCCCGTTTTTTGCATATCAAACAGGGAAAAGCCATATAAAACCATGCCGACATTCAGCATCAGGCTTAAAATGGAAACGTTATATACGTTTTCGGCCGCATAATTACGGTCGTTCTTGGCGGTCAGGGCAAAAAACGACCCGGCCAAAGGAATTATTACCAACAACAGCAACACATATGAACTCACGGCAGTTCACTCCTATAAAAAGATACGACAAATGCCAAAAATCCCAACAGGATAAAAACAAAATAGGCCATATAGCTTTTACGGTTTATCTTGAAAAATACCGACAATCCCAACCGATTGAGTGCGGAAAGACCCGCCGTTATAATCTTTTCGGAGAAAACAAAATCAACCAACAGCCATAAAGTCCGGCTGATATACATCAGCGGCGTAACCAGCGCATAGAAGAAAAAGCTTTTGCTTAAGTCTTCCTTTTGCAGCCATTCAATGCCGTACACAGCCCGCAGGCGCGACAAAGGCAACAAAACAATGCCAGCCAGAAACAGAACCATAAAGGCTATATTATAAGGCGTAAAGGCATTTAAAACCCAAGAGCCATATATCAACAGCGAAAAATTAACGACAAATGACAACGGGCGGAGCGGATTTGGATTCAGGCTTTCCAAACGCCGGGTATGCGGCGACCTGTATATCTGATTTAAAACAAGCGCCACAGCGGCTAAAACAGCTGCACCGCCTCCCCAAATCCAGCCTGATGAGGCAAACTTCCCTGCAATTTTCCAGATGACGGCAAAAAATACGTTTGCGGCCAAGATAAGCTGCATCAGCGTTGCATTCATGAGAGCGGAATTGGTTTCCCGGCTGTTCAGCATTTCGCTGACCCGCACTTCATGATTCTGATAAAGATATATTTTCAGCAGCAACAGATTAAAAAAGCAGGCAGCAACATAATAGCCGGCGCAGAGCCAGCTCCAGGCGAATCCGTTTTTAACCAGCAACAGAAGCAAAAATCCGATAAATCCCATATTCAGATACACCAGCTTCTTTTTTATATTGTCAACGGCGACAAAATATACAATACCCGCAGCCATTGTCAGCGTTCCCATAATTTTCAATAACGGAAGCGCCAAATCCGAAACGGTAACGAGGCTGTTCAGACGCAGCAGCACAATAATCCCGGCGAGAGGCGCAAACAGCATATTCACAGCACTCATCCGCTGAAAACGGGCAGCATGCAAATCCAGCAAATAACTTTGAAACATAAAACATCCGGTTTTTGCTAAAAGTGCAATGGCTGTCACAAGCCCGACAAAATCCTGATGCCTGCCAATTTCTTCATAATACGGAAGACGGTTTAAATCCAAGCTCTGTAATTTTCCGCAGGCAAGCGCCAAAACCATAAACAGGCACATATCGGCAAAAAAATTATATACCACATAGCGGCGCGACGAATCGACGTCTTTTAATATAAGGTACCCTAAAATATCGGTTATAAACACAGCCGTAATAAGCTGAACACAGTTTTCTGCGCAAACAAGCAGGCTTAATGATACAAAATTCAAAGTTACAAGCGCATTAAATGCGCTCTTTTTTTCTTCATAGCGAAAAATATTATTGTGCAAAATCGTAATCAAAGATATGAAAAACAACGGCAGCAGCAATTCTGCATCTTTGGGTTCCGGATGAAAATCAATGGTTATATTTCCAATTTGGGAAGTATTCCACAAAAAGGAGAATCCCTCCCCTCCGCTATTTAGCAAACGGCCGGAAAAATCTATAAACAAAAAGGCCGCAGCAAAAAACATCAACCACGACACCAAGCGGTCATACTTCATTCTCAGCCTCAGAAATCCTACGAGACCGACAATAACCATATATGCCATTATTTTTATCATTTATCCCCAAGCCCTTTCATCTTATCCTTGCAGAATCTACATCAGCCAGAGTTTAGGGGAAAGATATTACTTAATCAAGGCTTTTACATCTTTTACTATACGCACGGGAACAACATATTCGCGAGCCACATCTTCATTTTCCACTTCGACAATCAGCATAGAACTAACAGATTTTAATGGCAAACGAGCCTCTTTTGCAACATTTTCAAAAACGACAGCACTATCTTTTGTCCGGTACAACAAGGCCGTAGCACCGCCGTCATAGACGAAACGCGGATTTTCGGGACCGCCGGCGCGGGAATTTATTATAATCAGGATATCGCCTTCTTCATTCTGCAAAATATCATACCTGCTTTCCTGATCAACTTCTTTCATTGTGGACATTTTCACCTCTTATAAAAGCTTGTTATTTTGTATTTTATGTTTTTTTAGCACATAATAGTTAACAAATAAATAGCCATGTGAAAAAAAATTATATTTTTTTATTGACTATCTGATTTTTATCCTTTATAAGTCCATTTCAGTTGAGTTGAGGGCCCGTAGCTCAGTCGGTAGAGCATTTGACTTTTAATCAAAGGGTCATGGGTTCGAATCCCGTCGGGCTCACCAATAAAATCAAGGGCTTAGACAGTTTGTCTAAGCCCTTTTGTTTTAGGTAGTAGTGAAATAGTAGTGAGTTTACGTGGTCGGATTATTATATGAAAGAATCGTTACCAGACTTTTGCAGATTTACTTAATGGGAGGGGAAAAGTTTTTTCTTGTAATTTTCGCGAATCCTTTATTCAATAAAGAAAGTATTAATACGGGCTTCCAACAATGTATTCTTCTATAAAAATTAAAGATTATAAATGTTTTTTAAAAGAAAATGACTATCAAGGGTTTGATGATATTAAACCAATTAATGTGATTATTGGCAAAAATAATAGCGGAAAATCCAAGCTATTGGAAGCTCTTGCGGGTATTGTTGAGGGAACGCAGGAGAGTATGCCTTTCTGTGTGAGATTGGAAAAAATGTTAAAGAATGACGATACTTCGCATTTGTTTTCTTCTACTTCCTACTCTTATGATTTTCCCCACCATCAATCTTACTGGGATACAATTGGAAAACATCTTTCTAATCATAAGGTAATTTTAGAAAAAAGTGCAAGAGCATCTAATTACCAATTTTCATTCCAACCGAATCTTGATTTAAGATTAGCCTGTTATCACAATATTATTAATCAGCATCTAAATTCTCCATATCTAACAGAGCAATTTAAAGGATACCGTTTTCTTCATCTTCGTGCTGAACGGGATATTAATAAGGAAAAAATTAATTATGCATCACAAGTTACTGATTATAAAATAGAATCAAATTCTACCGGAATATGCAGTTTAATTGCAAGAATGCTAAATGATGAGCAAGGACATACTGCAAAACTGACAGGTAATAACGGAAAAGAGGTTAACTGGAAACAATACATAGAAAATGATTTTCTTTCTCTTCTTAATGAAGTTGTCGCCCCTGAAATAACATTTAAACGCATATATACCTTAACAGGTGCAAATAATTTGTATGAAATTTATTTAGAAGAAGATAAAAAAGGCGGCATTAAGCTTTCTGATTGCGGTAGCGGTTTAAAAACCATTATTGCCACACTAACGCTTCTGCATACTGTTCCCCGACTGTCGAACAATTATAAAAACATATTTGCTTTTGAAGAACTTGAAAACAATTTACACCCAAGTTTAGAGCGAAAATTGTTAAAGCATATTAAAAAGTATTCTGTAAGGTACCCCGATTCTTTAATATTCCTAACAACTCACTCTAATGTTGCTATTGATTTGTTTGGCAAAGACATAAATGCTCAAATTGTCAGAATTTGCAATGATGGTTGTAAATCAACTGTTGAACCGGCAATGTCTGAGAAAGCAAAACAAACTCTTTTAGATGATTTAGGCTTTAAGGCAAGTGATTTGTTGCAATCCAATTGCGTTATTTGGGTTGAAGGGCCTTCCGACAGAATTTACATTAAGAAATGGCTTGAACTATTTGGCGGTAACGATTTGGAAGAAGGATTGGACTATCAATTCCTTTATTATGGCGGCACTCTTCTTTCGCATTATACAGCTAATGTTGAAGAAAAGAAAAATACCGACAGCTTGATAGAAATGCTCAAAATCAATCGTCATTCTTATGTTGTAATGGACAGCGATAAAAAATCATCCGAAGACCAATTAAAGGATAGAGTAAAACGGATACAAAAAGAGTTCCCTAATGCGCATTGGGTAACAGCTGGTAAAGAAATTGAAAATTATTTACCGACAGAAGCATTGCATAATTATTTTGATTCATCTCAAAATGTTGAACAATTCAGCTTTTTCCCTGATATTTACAAAAATATCAAAAAGGTTGAGACTTTTGACAAGGTTAAATTTGCTTTGGATATCACAAAAAATAAGAATTATACCAAAGAGAATTTAGCCAAGTGTTTGGATTTACATGAACAAACAGAAATGCTCATTGACTTTATTCGAAAGAGTAATCAAGAAATTTGTTAGATACCAAGACATATAATTTGCTTCTTATTGTTGACATCGGTGGCACTGTTAAAAACTTATCTGTTTAATTATCTGAGTGCATAACGTCTATTACAACTAACTCCGACTTCGTACCGGTTTTAAATCTGATTGCCCAATCCGAAAGTCCCGACGTGACGACGAAATTTGTCTGCCCGCGACGTTCAATACCATAGGTTTTATCGTTAGCCCCTATCCATTCCCCAACTTTATTCAAAGGAAAGAGCTGCCCGCCGTGAGTATGCCCCGAAAGGACCAAATCTACTCTTGCTTTTGCCTCTTTTTCATAATCATTAGGCTGATGATCCATTACAATGATAAATTTATTTTTATCCAGTCCGGAAACAAGTTCTTCCATATCTGCCCGAAAACCTCCCCTTTGAATTTCCGAAAAATCCCGGCGCCCGACAACATAATATGTATTATCTATCAACACTGTTTTATCCTGCAGGACACGGATATTGTTTTTTTCCAATTCCGCAATCAACTCGTTTCCGGTAAAACCTCTGACTTTCGGAGCATGATACCCTTTGTCATGATTGCCAAAAGCAAAATAAACGCCATGCTTCGTTTTAAGCGTTCCCAGCGACCGACACGCCGAAACCATTTCTTCACGCGTCGTACCGTCATCCACAAAATCCCCCACAATCAACACAATATCCGGATTCAATTCTTGTATTTTTCTAACATGCCGTTCAAAACCTTTACCGCCAAACGTCGTTCCGATATGGGAATCCGCAAACTGAACAATACGCAATTTTTGTCCAGCCTTTTCTGATACAACCGTATAAGACGTTGTCCAGACATGGTGGTTCAAATACCAGCCTAAACCAAGAACAGCACAGCTTAACAGAATAGCGGCAATGCCGGCATAATAATATTTGAACGGCCGCCTCCGAAAATGTCCGACCAAATAAAAGACTAAATCGCACAGCAGCCAGATACAGACAAAGTGAAGCAAACACACTACAGCATTAACCAGGTTTATGGTCAGGCTAAGTGCGGCAAAAATTAACAATATTAATACAAATCCGGCTGTTTTCCGGCATTGCGCATTATTTCCGTTCCGGTCAAACATCTTCATAAATCCAAATCTGGCTACCCTGCCGCTTAAATAAATCAAGCCGGCTCCGGCAGATATGATGACTATTCCCAAAATTACATACCACATTAACATATTTTGTTTTTCCCTTTCGTTTCCATATTTTATCTTTCTGCCCCAAACGTAATTCTGCCTAATTTTCCTGCAATTCAAATGATTGCAATCAATTTATATTTTTCGTTCCCTCTGCCGTTTTTCTGTATAATCCGACTGATGCCCCTTGCCGGTAAGCACATTCAACAACATTTACAGTGTCCGCCGGACTGAAACCCCTCCCGAATCTATTCTACGAGCACAACAATTTTGCGGTTAATCCTTTTTATTTTGCAGAAAAACTGATGTCTGTTCTATGCCCAATATTCCGGCAAGTGTTTCCGCTGTATCTGCTCCGGCGAACAATTTGCAAGAATCCAGACGCTTCATAGTTTCTCTCTATGTGATTATTATAATTTTTAGAGTAAGCTCTAAGTCAAGATATTTTTTATTTTTACCTACGGCTGTTTCAGTCATTGCTTCTCATCCTATTTTGAGGAAATTCTCCGTATTTTACACTATTCGCAATCCAGTCAACAGAACTACTTATTAATACCAGTCGTGTTTTTCGCTACAATCAAGCCTCCGTATTTTTTCCATATCTTCCTGAGTTAAACTGAAATCAAATATATCCATATTTTCTTTTATATGCTTTGGATTTTGGGAACCGGGGATTACGATGATGTTCCGCTGTAAATTCCAGCGCAGAATGACCTGAGCAGCCGTTTTACCATATTTTGCACCGATTGCCGCCAATTCCTTATTATTCAGCAGCGCTTCCGTATATCCCCGGCCGCCAAGCGGATACCACCCCTCGACAGCTATGCCCTGTCGCTGAATGTATGCGACGACATCTGTTTCCTGATAGTACGGATGTATTTCGTTTTGCACGACTACCGGTTTAATTTCTATTTGCGGCAGAAAAAATTCCAATTCTTTAATATAATAATTTGACAGTCCGAGGGAATTTATCTTTCCATCTTTTACCGCCTGCTCCATCACCTTATAGGCCTTTTTGTCGTTTTCGCCGGGGTGATGCAGCAGCATCAAATCAATGTACCCGCTTCCCAGCCGTTCAAGCGCCTGCTCTATGGCTTTCTCTGCTTGAAAAAACTGGTTTGGATATAACTTCGTGGCGATAAAAATTTCTTTTCTCGGAACCTCTGATTTCCGAATCGCCTCTGCAACATTTTTCTCGTTACCATAAAATGATGCTGTATCTATCATTCGGCAACCGTTCTTTAAAGCCGCCCCTACTGCCTCTGCACAGGCTTTCCCGTGCAAACTGTATGTACCAATCCCGATAATCGGCATTTTATAGCCATTATTCAGCTTTACAATTTTTGCATTTATATTGAATATTTCTTCTGGCATCGTTCCTTCTCCATAGCCGCGACCTCTTATCCAGCAAGAAACCGCACGACAAACATTATAACAAAATCAACCTAACTGTTTACAATTATTTTACATTAGCTTAAAAAAACTTTCAACCTTATCAAACGGAAGCTTATCCATTTGACGGTATAAATCAATTTTTCTGATTGGACAGTATTACAAATTTAAATATATATTATCTTCACAATATATCGGAGAAAAAATTATGGAATTCAGAGTATTGCGCTATTTTTTAAATGTGTCTGAGAAGGAAAAACAACAAGAGCTTCTGACTTTCTGCATATAGCACAACCGCCCATCTTAAGGCTGCTGAAAGAACTGGAAGAAAATTCGGCTGGATAAATAGCTGCTGAATTTTGGCATTCTCATCCAATTGACAGTTTGTCAAAATACAGTTCTGTCCAACTTCCTGTTCAAGACATCTGGGGCGTTATAATGCCCTCAAAATACGAATTGGCACAAAGACAAAACATTTCCAAGGCTTATTTAATCAGGCTGCTGCTGATATGTTCGCAACGGGTTTTGGTCAAAACATCTTTTCGCAATGAATTTCAAGGGTAGTTCGGTCCTGATTTCAAAAAACTGAATATAATAACGGCTCATAATTTGGTTTATAACGCCGCTTTGCTGGCCGAACAAAATATCGGATATATTCTGAACCCGAATAAACTTGTCAACGCCAAGGACAGAACTGTTTGTTTCCGGCCGTTTACGCCTGCTCTGAAAGCCGGATTAGGCATTGTTTGGGAAAAATATCGTTTTTTTTCACCTGTTGCAAATTTTTAATGCCCTGCAAAAAAATTTATTGGATAAACAACGACCGGTACTTTCCTGTGCCGATTAATCCGCCGAGAGCCGTCTTCGCGCTGCAGGCCTTTTACAAATTAAAAGCGTTCCCGTAATTTTTTAAGGAGACTATAATGATATACGGATATGTCAGAGTATCTACAGATAAGCAATCTTTGCAAAATCAAGAATTTGAAATCAATAATTTCTGTCAAATGCAACAAATTAAAATTGACAAATGGATTGCGGAAATGATTTCCGGCACAAAAGATTTTGAAAAACGAAAATTGGGAATTTTGCTCAAAAAATTAAAAAAGGACGATATCCTGATTTGCTCTGAAATTTCCCGCCTGGGACGAAATCTCCTGCAAGTCATGACCATTTTAAATTTCTGTATGCAAAAGGAAATACAAGTATGGACAATCAAAGACAACTATCGGCTGGGAGCAGATATCCAATCCAAGGTTCTGGCTTTTGCCTTTTCGTTATCTGCGGAAATTGAACGGAACCTCATCAGCCAAAGAACAAAAGAAGCCCTTTCACGCATCAAAGCCAGCGGTCGAAAATTAGGAAGACAATTCGGCAGCAGAAACAAAAAACACATTTTGGACGGAAAAGAAAAGGATATCCTTAAACTTATCAATAAAGGCCTGCCCAAAAAACAGATAGCCAAGCTGATGCGGGTCAGCATTTTTACTCTTTACCAATTTTTGAAAAACAACCCGTATCAAAACGGCTAATCGTATATAGCACAGAATATTTTTAATCTGACGAACGTTTAATTCTTAATATTGTACAGAACCAAAGTTCGTTGTCCCGCATAAACTTTTTAGCCGAATCTTATGAGATAAGTAGATTTATAGCTTGACTTTCATGGGATTAAAGGGGTATAAGAATTAAACGTTCGTTAAACGCATAACCGCACAATTTTGTTTTATGTGCTTCTCGGACGTGGGATTTATGTTTAGCCTTAACTTTTATTGCTGATGGAAGAGACCTGCCGCCAATGATTTTAGGATATATCAATACTAAAGGAAGATATGCGTCTCCGTCCGAACAGGAACAATCTGTCCGCTCTTACGCTGACTGCTATAATCTGACAATTGACAAATTCCTTAAAACAGATGACCTTGCAAAAACTCTGCCGTGCAACCTGAAACAAGGCGATGTCTTAATTGTGGCTGACATTTCGATTATTGGTGAACGGTTTGAAGATATTATCAAGGTTATTGCCCTGCTTTCCACATACAAATTGCGAATCTGTACAATCAAAGAAAACCTGACCCTTGATTTGGGATTTCCCTTCCTAATGGAAGATTGCCTGAATGACGTTTTGAAAATCTATAAAGGCCTGCTTTCCATAAAAAACAAAGCTATTCAGGAAAATCTTCTGCAAACGGGGAAAAAACGAGGCCGCCCGTTTGGCAAAATGATTCGTACGTCTTTATCGGGTCAGGAGCAAGTAGTGGCAGAGCTTATTTCCGCCGGCGTAACCAAAGCAGAGATAGCAAAACGTTTGGGCATCGGCAGAACTACTCTTTATACCTTTTTAAAACGCTGCAAAGAAAGGAACATCCATGCCTGAAATTTTATTTTTGTTTTGCCGTTCGTTTGAGAAACCCTCTTTCTCTGTATTAGTACTCAATCGTTTTTATACGGCGAAAGTTTGGAGGCATAATGGCTGAATTCACTCAATACATTAATAAACTGCAGGCAAAAATAGTTAAATATTCTCAAAAAGCCAAAACGAGCAAGCGGCTTGCTTTGCGTATTATTTTATGGAACTTCAAATATATATTAAAAAATCTAGCCAAACAAAAAACTTCATACACGGATAAGAAAATACATATCGGCGTTGAAGCTCTCGGTGGTATGGGAGACCTGATTATCGCGGCGAAATATGTCTGCGCCCTTGAAAAATATTTTGGCACAGACGTCATTATTGACATTTTATGCAACAATAAGGATTTATGTTATAAAAATGTCATTTTCCCCAAAAATTCAGTATATACAAAAGAAGATGCCCCGAATTATGACCTGTATATTTCCTTTATCCGTTTCCCTGTTATTGAAAGCTATATACCAAATCGTCTAAATAAAAAGGTTTCCGCTTATATTGAAACTGTTAATCAGTTTCACCAGAAAAATTTATTTATCAACAAAAATGCTTTTTTAGGACTAGCCATATCTATGATGAGGGGGCGTACAAGAGAAAACCAGGGAGACATCAATAATTTACTCGGTATGGATAAGTTAGATTTCAAACTAGAAAGCAATTTGGATATTTACAGCGTTTTACAGAAATTTGGAATAAACACGCCGAATTATATTACCATTCAGACCGGATCCGGGCGCTGTTGGGAAAATATAAAAAATGAAACACGGCAATGGCCGGAAGAATATTACAGACGTTTCGTCAGATTGCTTAAAGATAAATATCACGAAGTTCAAATTATTCAAATCGGCAGCAAAAAACAAACCCCAATTTCAGGTGTTGACATAGATTTGCGTGACCAAACAGATATGGAAGAGGCTTTTTCACTTTTGAAGCATGCCAAACTGCATATTTCTCAAGAGGGAGGAATGGTTCATGCACGCCATTTTTTAGGCGGCGGCACATCCGTTGTCCTGTTTGGACCGACCGACGAGAGATTTTACGGCTATCCGGAAAATATAAATTTAAGCAGAAGAATCTGCCCGTTTGCCTGCGAATGGATTGAAGACGACTGGATGAGAAAATGCATCAAAACCGGATGTTGTGCTGATTGCATGCAGAGACTGACACCCGAATTTATCATAGAATTTGTGAAACTTTAGTACGGAGACTATTATGGCTGAAGATTTAAAAATCGGTTTTAAGTTAAAAGGCGGGCTTGGTGATATTTTAATAGGTGCGAACTATCTATATAAAATAAGAGAACTTATAGGATATAAAAATATATGCATTGATGTATATGCACACAGGAACTTATCATTAGTAACAGCATTGTTTCCTGAGCAAGGTTTTGTTAATCATATTTTTCTTGATGGAGATATTGAGGACAATAACGGCCAATATGATTTGTTTGTAGTTTTAAACCGTTTTCCTGACGTCAGGTATAAAAATTTAAAAAAAATATATCTTTATGCTCCGGATTTAATAGACTTTGTGCAAGCGTGTGAGAAATTTCGTCTGAAACATCTCCGCTTTTTTGACCACCTTCCTGTTTGTGACGGTGAGGCTAATACCATTTTAGAAATATTAAAGAAAAAAAGAATTCAACAATGTGATATATATGATTTATTCAATATTACTGAAAATTTTAATTACGAACTTCCGCTTAACCCCTCCTCTGTTACGAATATAAAGAACTTAGATCTTGCAGGAACAAAGTATATAACCATTCATCGCGGCACTGACGATAAACAGACTGAAAACAGTATCAAGCTATGGCCCATACATTTTTATAACACGCTGATATCTTATATAAAAAATTCATTTCCCGATATTTTAATTGTTCAATTGGGCATTAATGAAATCCGCTGTCCATCGTTTGACAATATTGACTTAAATTTAGTCGGAAAAACATCTGTTGAAGACTTAAAAGTACTACTCAAAAATTCTTTTTTACATATAGATAACGAGGGAGGGATGGTTCACCTCCGGCATGCATTACACGGTGGTGTTTCCTGTGTTTTATTCGGGCCAACTTCTCCTGAAGTATATGGATATTCCGAAAATTTAAATTTGAGGGGAAATGGCTGTCCAATGGCCTGTGAATGGGTCATTAACTCATGGCAAAGCAGATGCGTACGAGGGTTCCATACTCTTCCGTGTATGAATTCATTAACACCAGAATTTGTCTTCAGTCAATTAACCGGTATACTAGGAGATAAAACAATATGACTTATGTTGAACTAATCTTTCGCAGATATTGGAAATACAAAAATAAAGGATATTCGGATAAAAAAATAATAATCAAATTTATTTTTTATAATTTTCGTCTATTATTTAATAAAAAAACTGATTGTTCCGACGGTTATAACCAGCTTTACATTAATAATGACAGAAAACTGGTCATTGCTTTTCGCACAAATGGCGGTTTTGGCAATGTTTTGATTCATGCTAACTTCATTAAATGTTTTTATGAAAAATTCCGTAACCATAATCTTAATGTAGTTGTTTTCGGACATCCCTCTTCTGAAATTAACGAAGCCATTTTCGACAAACAAGATTTTGTTACTGCCTATTATAATTACACGGATTTGAAAAAAGAGGATTTCTCATACTATGATGCTGTTATAGATATACATTCATTTCCAGATATATTAAAAGCCGACTGGAATAAAATACACGGAGTAAATCCGGCTTTATTCAAACTGTTTGATAAATGGAAAAGATTTAGAGATGACGATCATTTTTCAAGATTTTTCACATTGCGCCCCCTATTAAACAGCCAAATTTACAAGTATTCAATTTTAAATAATAAAACATGTTTCAATGTCGCAGATATTGACAATGCATTAAATATGCCCGACGATTACATTCTTGATATACATATTAATAAAGATGAAGAAAAAAGATTACAGGAATTCGGCCTGAACAAAGACAGATTTATTACTATCCAACGTGGCGTGAATCCTTTCTCCGGTACAATTGAAGCTCCTAAAATGTGGCCGGTTGAGCATTTTAATACACTAATTAAATTATTGAAAAATCGTTATAAGGGAATTAAAATTGTACAGTTGGGCGAATCTCCAGAACGCTGTAAAACGTTACACGGCATTGATGTTAATTTAATAGGAAAAACCGATTGGAATGATTTAAAAATTTTACTGAAAAACGCTTTGTATCATATTGATGGCGAATGTGGCATGGTTCATTTGAGAAAAGCGTTAAAGACAGGTCCCTCCGTAGTTTTATTTGGTCCGACTCCCATAAAATTTTTCAGTTACAGCAACAATATAAATATTACGGCTGATATCTGCCCTGCATGTGCCGGTCTTACTGATAACTGGCAAAAAAAATGTTTAATTGGAAATGCATTATGCATGTCTTCAATTACGCCTCAATTGGTTATTGAGAAAATAGATGCTTATGAACATAAACTAACAGTTTCCACTCCAAAATCCCTTTATGAAAAAATAATTGAGGATTCATGTTTCAGTTTAGATTCAATATGGGTACAAAACTGGTTGTCTAAACAGAATATTTTTGCCTATGAAATTATCGAGTTAACAATCTCTGAACTAAAAATTTTCAAATATGAAAATCATCAATGGGTTTCCTGTAAACTTTTTGAAAGTCCTGCTGTTCATTATTTGGAAGGAAATCGTAAGGAATATATAGAATACTGTAACTACAAAAACACTTATAACCCTAGTGATGCACATTCTTCTGACAGGTTTGAGAAACTGATTACCGATTATCACCCTGACTTGAATTCCGTATCCATTGCCATAGATGCTCACAACAGGATTTTAGACGGACAACACCGCGCTGCAATTATCTTTCATCATAATCCCCTTTCAAAAGTCAAAGTATTAAAATTATATGGAGATTTTTGATATATTTTCGCAGTTTTGAACATTTAATATCTTGAAATAAAAGAGGAATAAAATGCCATTACTTACTACATACATAGAAAAATTCCAAGATATCCGAGTGCTGGTTATCGGCGACATTATGCTGGACCGTTTTATGTACGGAAAAGTGGAGCGGATTTCTCCGGAAGCCCCGGTACCGGTATTTAAGTTTCATCATGAGAAAAAAATGCTCGGCGGAGCGGGAAACGTAGCGGCAAATCTTACATCGTTGGGCGTACACTGCGATTTCATCGGGATTATCGGCAAAGATGAGGCTGGGCGGAGCCTTTCAGGTTTACTTTCGGCTGTCAACGTTCACAGCCATCTTCTGCGCCTTGCCGATTATCCGACAATTGTAAAAACCCGCCTGATTGCCGGCGCCAATCATCTGACCCGGGTCGATCAGGAAGAAATTCTTCCGGTCATTACAGATTTGCTTCCGCGTTATAAACGGATTTTGACACATGCCGTCAAAAAGGCCGACATTGTCTTAATTTCAGACTATAACAAAGGGCTGTTGACCCCGGTTACAACACAAATGATTATTGACATCTGCCGACAGTTTGGAAAACAGACCATTATAGACCCCAAAGGAACCGATTATTCAAAATACATCGGCGCGACATTAGTTAAACCGAATTTAAAAGAGTTTTCGGAAGCTACCGGATGCTTGTACAATCCGTTGGCAGCAGATTTTCACGAACAAATCACGGCCGGAGCTAAGATATTATTTGATAAATTTTATATTAAAAATTTATTGGTTACGCTTTCTGAATACGGTATGGTTTATATTCCTGCAGACAATCCGGACGAACTGATGCAAATTCCAACCGAAGCCAAAGAAGTTTTTGATGTTTCCGGTGCCGGTGATACGGCTTTGGCTACATTAGGCGCCTGTCTGGGAGCCGGAGTTCCGATTAAAGATGCGATGAAACTCGCTAACACTGCATCCGGCATAGCCATTGGAAAGCTGGGTACAGCAACCGTTACGGCAGATGAGTTAAAAATGGCACTTTCACAAAGGGCGATGCCGGATGACGGGTGGTGTCAGAAAAAGAAAATTATCACATTGGAGCAAGCTAAAAGCATCGTCAAACATCTGCGTGACCAAGGAAAACGTGTCGGTTTTACCAACGGTTGTTTTGACTGCTGCCATTTGGGACATTTAAACTCATTTATGCAGGCAAAAAAACTTTGCGACGTTTTAATTGCCGCCGTAAACTCAGATGCTTCGGTCAAACGTTACAAAGGGCCGTCGCGGCCAATTCAGGACGAAAAAACACGGGCGCTTTTATTAGCTTCATTGGAAATGATAGATTATGTTATCGTTTTTGAAGAGGATTCCCCTTTACATATTGTAGACGCACTACGGCCGGACATCGTTGCCAAAGAGGGGTATGCGTTGGAAAACTGGCCCGAGGGGAAACTGGCACAAAGCTATGGCGGCAAGGCGGTTATTTTAAAGAGGCTGGATGGATATTCCACTTCCGGCCTGGTAGAAAAAATGAAAGGATAGGATTATGAACCGGATAAAAAACATAGATTTTCTCAGAATTTTGTTTGCATTACTGATAGCCTTTCATCATTTTACCAATACGGGTGCTATCAAAAATTCTGCCGACATATTTGTCAGATCTTTGCCGCAAAATACATTTAACCTTCCTTTTATTGTAGATTTTTTCTTTATCATCTCCGGCTTTTTTTTGATTATTTCCTGGAAAAAACAACCGACAATTGCTTTTGTTAAAAATAAGTTTTCCCGCTTATTTCCTCTGATGCTGTTATATCTTGCGTTAATCAGGCTCTGGAAGTTTTTGGGAATTACCGACTATTCTTTCAGGGAAAGTGTCTTTTCGTTATTGTTACTGGACAATGTCGGTCTGTCTATCCACAACAGCGGCGTCGCATGGTTTATTTCAGCGTATTTTGTTACAATCTGTTTTTATTATTATTTGTTAAAAAACTTTAATTCCAAAAATGTACAGCTTGCCATATTTTTACTAATATATTTCAGTTATGCCTTTCTGGTACACAGGCAAAACGGCAATATTTCAGGAACTAATATGACTTATGGCTATATTTTCAATGTAGGAATGCTCCGGGCTTTGGCGGGGATTGGTATCGGATATTTTATCGGATTATGGTACCGGCAATATAATTATATAGAAGATACACCGCGGCAAAAAATTATATACAGCATTTTAGAAGCCTGCTCTTTGTCGTATATGATATATTTCCTGCTAATCCGTAATCCAAATCTGAATTCACTTCTTTACGTGATGACATTTTGTGTGCTGTTCACTTTATTTCTGCTGAACAAGGGAATTATCTCCCAGTTTTTCAATAATAATATTTCCGTTATATGCGGGCGTTATGCTTTAGCCGTATATATGATTCATGAACCGGTTTTGAGGATTACACGGCCACTGATTTTTGATAAATACTCTCAACTAGTTACGGATCACATCTGGTATATGACAGGTGTCTATATTACCATTGTTGCCGTTTCTGCTGTCATTGCATATCATTTTGTAGAAATTCCCGGAACAAAAATGATTAAAAAACTGCTCTTTCCTAAAGAAGAAAGTACAGCAAGTGCAGGAAACCTAGAGAGAGAGAGAGAGAGAGAGAGAGAGAGAGAGTAACTTCTCTGCCTAGCTTTATACAAACGCTGTTTTGCCCAAAAATATTTTTTACGTTAAAACCGAATTACGAATTTACCAAAACAGTGTTTGTATGACAACAGTTACTGCAAAACTTATGAAAGGATGAAATCATGCAGGAATATATCAACGCACAATTTGACGAATTGACTTGCGGCGTGGCGGAATTGAAACAGCAAACGCCGGAGATTGAAAAAATCGCAAATGTATGTACCGATGCCCTCAGACGGGGACATAAAATCATATTTTGCGGCAACGGCGGAAGTGCGGCGCAATCCCAACATCTGGCGGCGGAACTTGTGGGGCGTTATAAAATGAACCGTCCGGCAATGAATTCCATTTCCTTGACGGTCGATACTTCGAATTTGACCGCCATCGGCAACGATTACGGCTACGACGTCGTTTTTTCCCGCCAGTTGGAAGGTGTCGGCCAAGGCGGCGATATTCTTATAGGCCTGTCTACCAGCGGCAACTCTTCAAATGTCGTTCAAGCTTTTGAGCAAGCACATAAAACCGGAATAAAGACGGTTGCTCTGGTAGGAAGAAAAGGCGGAAAGATGAAAGACATGGCCGATTATGCCATTGCGGTTCCGGCAGACACTTCTGCTCATATTCAGGAAATGCACATTGCCGTCGGGCACTTGATTTGCGATTTGATTGAAAGAAACATCTATGGTTAAGGCTTTGTTTCTGGACAGGGATGGTACGATTAATGTCGACTATGGCTATGTTTTCCAAAAGGAAAAATTTAAATTTATCGACGGCGTCATTGAATTGTGCCGCCGCGCCGAAGAAAAAGGGTATCTTATTATCGTCATAACAAACCAATCCGGCATTGCCCGCGGTTATTATTCCGATGCTGATTTTCAGGAAATTACCCGTTATATGACGATGAAATTTGCCGACAGCGGCGTGCATATTACCGACGTTTTCTATTGTCCGGATTTGGACGGAAACCGGCGCAAACCAAATGCCGGAATGTTTCTGGAAGCCCGTGACAAGTACGACATAGATATGCAAAATTCCATTTCCGTCGGCGACAAGCCGCGCGACATAGAAGCTGGAAAAGCGGCAGGCGTCGGCAAGAACTTTTTATTTGAAACGAATTTTAACGAAGTTATGGAGGCTTTATGATTATTGTAACAGGCGGAGCCGGCTTTATAGGCTCATATGTCGCAGCTGAACTTCAGGCGAAAGGATACAAGGACATCGTTATCGTTGACCGGCTCGGTTCCGACGACAAATGGAAAAACATTGCTAAAAGAGAACTGCGAGCCATTGTGGCACCGGAAGAAACATTTTCGTTTCTGGAAGAACATAAAACGGAAATAACGGCTGTCATTCACATGGGAGCTATCTCAACGACAACGGAAAAAGATGCAGATTTGATTATACGTTCCAATTTTCAATTAAGCCAGAAACTTTGGTATTTCTGTTGCGAAAACAATGTGCAGTACATTTACGCATCCTCCGCAGCAACCTACGGCGACGGAAACATGGGGTTCACCGATGACGAATCTCTGGATTTTCTGAACAGCCTGCGGCCGCTTAATCCCTATGGCTGGAGCAAAGCTTTGTTTGACCGCTTTGCCGCCCGGGAAATCATGGAAAGACGCCCGGTTCCCAAACAATATGCCGGATTGAAGTTTTTTAATGTGTACGGTCCAAACGAATATCATAAAGGCGGCCAGAAAAGCGTTGTCGCCCATATTTTCCCGGATGTTAAGAACGACCGGGAAGTTAAGCTGTTCAAATCCTATAATCCGGCATACAGGGACGGCGAACAATTAAGAGATTTTGTCTGGGTCGGCGATACAGCCAGCGTTATCCTGTGGCTGTTGGAAAATCCGCAGGTAAACGGGCTGTTCAATGTCGGCACCGGCGAAGCCCGTTCCTTTTACGATTTGGCTAAGGCTGTCTGGGCAGCAATGGGCAAAACCCCGAAAATAGGCTTCAAAGAAATGCCGGAAGAACTGCGGGGAAAATACCAGTACTACACCAAAGCCGATTTAACAAAATTGAGAAAGGCCGGATATACGGCTCCAATGACCAGCCTTGAAGACGGCGTGCGACAGTATGTCCAGCAATACCTTAATGAGGAAGATATGTATAAATAAAGGTTTTGAAAGTATACTGCAATAAAAAAGAGCGGCTGATTATCCGCTCTTTTTTAATTTTCCGTATTTCAAATCTGGTATAGCCGGAAAAAGCTCTCCATATCCTTTTCCGTCAAATTTCCCCGAGAAAGCATATCCTGATATTTCCAGGTTTCAGTTTTCGCCAAATCCGGCTTCTTCCAATTTTCGTAGACAGGAAGAAGCTTAGTATGGTAATCCTTCCAATTTTCTGCACCGGTATCTTTTAAGCTTTCCAGATAGGCCTTTTTTTCAGCCTGTTCGGACAGTTCACGCGGAGCACCAAAGCTTTTCCATACCCGGTTTTGCTCTTGGGCAACGGCTGTATTGACCTTTATCATATAGCAGACCAGTTCCGTCACAATTTCAAGCTCATCCTCAGACAGTTCGTCTATATCATAGACACCGAGCTGTTCCAGATAATCCTCAATCGTAAGAAACCTCGGTTCTATATGAGCCTGAGCTTCCATTACGGCTTTAAGGCTGGCAGCTTTGATTTCTTTCCAGTCTTCATGCTGATTATACCAGACAGCAGAATACGACAGCTTTACCGCATTATAACGCTTGTATACCTTTGCCGCAGCCTGATTCAGCCATAGTAACAGGGATAAATAGCTTTTGTCCGCCGGTTTCCTCAACTTCAAATACAATAAAGCTTTCAACCCCGGGCGGTACAACAATGGAAGCCTGTTGATTTCATCTTCCAAATCCGGCTTTTCGGGATAATGCGCGACAAACTTTTCCAACGGCGCCAAGTATTTGTCGGTTTTAATCGGACGGCCATCCAGCGTTGTCTGATAATATTCGCCGTTTTCATATACTTCTACCGACAAAACCGGGTATTGCCACGGCAGCGTATCCGCAGATACGGGCGGAATCCAACCTGTGACGTTACCATAGCTAAGATGATATACCTTAACTCCGTTTGAAAAAAAGCAATAGCCGCTGTTGTCTTTGGTGATTGCGGAAATACGCCATCTGTTTTTACAAAATGTTTTCATAATGATACAATATTTATAAAGTGAATAATAATTTTAATTTAGCGGCAGTATAGCTTTTGATATTAAAAAGGCAAGGTTTTTATTTGCTGCTCATTGCAGAAATTCAATCAAGTACTGCAGCACACGCGGCGTTACCTGATGTCCCATGCCGCGGATTTCCGCCGTTTCCGGTTTCAGCCCTAGCGATTCAAGCGTTTTCTGCGTCAGAACAATGCTGTTGGCGGGAATAACGTTGTCATTTGTTCCCTGTATGAGCAAAATATCCGGCTCGGACACAACCATATCCGCATCAAAATCGTCGGTCAGCACTAACGGAACGCCGGAAAGCGATACGGCGCGCCCGATGTGGTTGGGATTGGTCAACGCCGTCAGCACTGCCATCAGCCCGCCCTGAGAAAATCCGGTAACGTCTATATTTTCATACGGGATATCCAACTCATTATGAATCTCGTCAACCAAATCATGCAAAACAGCCACGTTGTCCATAGCATCCGCAAGCATACGCCGGTACAGTTTCATCTCCGACATTTCCGCACCAAACGCAGGAATGGCAAACCACTGGTACCCGCGATGCGGCGCCCTGTCCGGAGCGGTCGGATAGTAAAACGCGGTATCGGGCAAATCCTTTTTCAGAGAATTGGTCATTCCCTGCATCCTGGCGCCGTTTTGCCCGTAGCCGTGAATAATTATCAGAGCCTTTTCCGGATTGTCCGGAATATAAGAAAGCGTTTCGGCGGAAGAAACATGCGGATTAATTAAAAATACAGCGGCAAGCAGCGCGAAAAACAAAAACTTTTTCATCAATCTCTCCTTATATATTTTAAGAAAAGTATAGCTTAAGAGGAGTATAGCGGAAATTTGTTAAATTTTTCTTCATTTTACTGACAGTAACGGAGAAAAATTTTACCGTTTTTTACGGAAGCTTTATTCTGGCGGTTCTTTTATGGTTTCAATTTTTTATGCCCGCCATAGCCGGTTCCGACGGTGCGGCCAATACTCATTATTTTCAATCCGATACAGCTGCGGCAATGCACCGGCGTATCGTTCACGCAGATTTTTCCGGGATACAATTCATACAAACGGCGGTATTCGCCTTCGGTTACGTTTGGCATAACAACATTGGCTCCGGCCTGTAACGCCATAATCCGCCCGTTTGGATGCAGGCTCTCCATCGCGGTCGTGGCAGGAATGTTAATGTCCGGCAGCAGCAGGCGCATAACAGCCATCGTACGCAATGCCAAATCAAGCGTACCGCCCTTTTCATGTGCCAACGGCGTCTGCGGATGCGGAATAAACGGACCGATACCTGCCATATCTACCGGCAAATCCCGCAGAAACAGCAAATCTTCGGCTATGCTTTCAATACTTTGTCCCGGAAGCCCTACCATAATGCCGGAGCCGAGTTCATACCCCAGTTCTTTTATCATCAGCAGACATTCATACCTCTGCTGCCAGCTCATTTGGGGATCAAGCCGGTGGTACAGTTCCTTGTTTGTGGTTTCTATACGCATCAGATAGCGGTCGGCGCCGGCTTCGCGAAAAGCTTTGTATTCCGCATACGTCCGCTCGCCGATACTTAACGTTATCGCCACGTCAAATTTTTTTATTGCGGCAATTATCCGGCACAAGCGGTCTTTAGTGTAATACATATCTTCGCCCGACTGCATAACAATGGTCTTAAAGCCCATATCGGCAGCCTTGCGGGCGGTTTCCACCAGTTCCGCCTCGTCCATACGGTAACGGCAGACGTGCGTATTGCCGCGGCGGATACCGCAATACAGGCAGTTATTGCGGCAAATATTGGAAAATTCTATCAACCCGCGCAAATGTACTTCATCTCCGACATTTTCCTTACGGACGGCATCGGCACGACGGAACAGCTCCTGTTGGTTTGCTTCGTTGCTTAGCAGGCGGACGATTTCCCTTTTATCCGGTACAGGGGCTTGGGGCGGAAGCGGAACTTCAGACTGCGGCATTCTGCGTTCCTTTTATAAAACCGCCGCCCAACACATATCCGTCATTATCATAAAAAACAGCGGATTGTCCGGCTGCTACAGCCTTTTGTCGGCTAAAAAAGCGGATTGCGGCCGTATCTGCAGACTGCGGCAGAAACTCGGCGGCAACCGGCGCCTGCGACGACCTCAGCCGTACCTGAATTTCCGTTTTTTCAGCCAGCGGCGGAACTGACAACCAAGTCAGACCATCGGCAACCAATGCTTCTTTATAACACTCCTCTTCATATCCCAGGACGACTTCGTTTTTTTCCTTATCCAGTTTGATAACATACAGGGGACGGTCGGCACTGATGCCCAGCCCGCGGCGCTGGCCCACCGTGTAGTTCCAAATTCCGCGGTGCGTTCCCAATACTTTTCCGGCAGTATTGACAAAGTTTCCGGGTTTGGGCTCCGTTTGCAAAATGTCGTTAATGTCTCCGGTATAAAAGTCCTGGCTGTCAGGCTTGTCGCTGACATTCAGACCATATTTACGGGCAATCTCCCGCACCTCGCTTTTGGTAAAATCCCCGAGCGGCAGCATTATTTTCGCCAGCTGCTCCTGCTGCAGGCGATAAAGAAAATAGCTCTGGTCCTTTTTTTCATCAACGGCGCGACGCAGCTGATAACGCTGCAGCTTTTCATTATACGAAAGACGGGCATAGTGTCCGGTGGCGAATTTGTCAAAAACAAGGCCCTGCTCGGCGGCGCTCAGCGGCAAGGCCGCAAACTTAATGGCTGCGTTGCAGATAACGCACGGGTTCGGCGTGCGACCGGCGAGATATTCCGACTTAAAATTGTCCAAAACGAGCTTTTGATATTGTTTGGTACAGTCAATGACGCAATAGGGAATATCCAGCTTTTGGCACAAGGCGCGCGCTTCTTTGATATCTTCTTCTTCATGCGGCGAAAAACAGGCATCTTTATGCGCCGTTATATTATAATGTTTGGCTTTGTCCCAGATGGACATCGTTGCACCGATGACTTCGTGCCCCTGCTCTTTCAAGATACAGGCAACGGTGGAGGAATCAACGCCTCCGCTCATTCCGACAAGTATTTTCATTTCAGTTCCTCTTTGATGTAATTTACAACTCACCAAAGAAATATAAAAATTCAAAGTTTTTACTTTCTTTGACGGGCTGAGTATAAAAGCGGTTTTAGGATTTGGCAACAAAAAAAGCGGCGCACGATGCACCGCTTTGGTTTAATAGCTAAAATATGCCGCAAATATTTTCCGGTAAATTTCCCGGCAAAACTGCAACGCCTGAGATGCCGATGCCTCATCGCACACGGCAATAAGGGCATATGCTGCCGAGGCAGGAGACTTTGCCGAAGTTTCTGCCGTCCAATAGTTTTCAGGCGTTATGGGAATATCCGGGCAATATACGGCAGGGACATTTTCTGCAGAATATACTTTTGCCAAAACGCAGCGGAAACTGTTTTTCCATGCGTCAAAGCGTTTCAACTCTGCCTTTGCAGGCAGGCGGGCGTTGTGTACTGCCAGATATTCTTCCATTTCCTGCCGAGACACACGCGTTTCCGGGGTTCTCAGAGTATCCATGATGATATAAGAGTTCTCCGACAGAAAAATCCCCTCATACGCCGTTTCTGCCGCCAAACCGTTTTTGACCGTACGAAGCGCGCCGCAGTGAGGAACCGATGCAGCCAAATACGCCTTAAACTCCGCAGGGCTGATGCCGGCTGCCGACAAAAATCTTTCAAACAGTTCCTGATAATCTTCAGACGACTGCAGTGTAACATGTTCATGTTCCATAAAAATATGTTTTTAATGGTAAAAATTATAAATAACTGCGAAATATGGTATTTATAATTTGTATTATGTCAAGTAAAAAGCGTCAAAAAAACGCTTGATTTTGTCTCTTAATTTGTCTATTATTTTTTAATATTTACAGACATCACCAGATACGGACAATACAATGAAACGGACACTATTCAAAGCAGGACTTTGTGCTGCGGCGGCATCGGCTTTATTTTTCAATGAAAAGAAGTGGGAAAACCGTCTCTTAAAAGAGCGAGCGGATTTTGACATACAAAAAGAAATCCTGCTGAATAAGATTAACCAATTGGAAAACCGGGATACGTCTTTCCGTTTTTATGAACATTTTGCCAACGGGGCTGATTATAAAACGATTAAAGCGATTGAACAGAGAACTTTTGTACGGCCGCAGAACAACATTTACGCCCAATACCGTCCCAAAGCACTTTCTGCCGAAGTGATTGAAAACAATTACGCCGCCATGGCAAAAAATCTGCACGACTCCGACCTTGAATTTAGGCGCAGACAGGCACTGGAAGCCTTTCAGACCAGCGACAGCATTCCGGATATTCTGGAAAACGGCAGCCGCTTTATGCAAGCGACGCTTGACATGATGAGCAAACATAACCATGCCATGGGCGGAAGCCTCGCCAGAGCCATTAAAAATTCCGACGCAGAAAACGAACGGGAGCTTAAAGCCCGATACCTTATGTTTGAGATGAAAACAAAGCATAAAATGTATTTCAACAGGCATGACCTCTCTGTCGATTTTTACAGAATCGTTTTCCTGAAAAACCTGTCTTTATACAAACAGACGGCAAAATTTATGACCTCGCTTACGGATTCGCTGGAAAATAATTATCTTAAAAAAGTTCAGCAAGACTCCCTGTTGTTTGAGAGAGAAAAACGGCGGCAAATCGATTCTATCATTAAGGAGAAACCCCGTATACCTCTGCTGAAATACAACTTTGCAGACCAAATGCCGACGCCTTTTCATTTTCAATTTCCGAACCCGAAAAGTTGCCGGTAACGCAATACTTTCAGAAAAAGTACCCAAAGCGCTGTTTGAAGACGTTTTCCAAAGTTATTGGCGGATTTTTGCCATCATTTTGCAAAATAAAGCCCGACGGGCAGCTTCCCCTTCTTCCAATGCCGAAGCAATGCCGTACGCATCGGGTTCCTTTATAAGCAGGCTGTTTAAAATACGCTTAAGATTCTGCCCCGTGTCCTCTATATGCAACCCGGAAACAATGGCAGTCCCTGCCCCGTGTTTCTGCATAACGACAGCAGGCAGCGTTTTCCCCTCAAACTCGTATTCTGCCAATACTTGTATCCTGCTGTGCGACAGCGGTTTAAAATACGGCCCGCCATGATAACTGGCAATATGCCGCTCATTATCGGCGCGCCATAAAACTTTTGCAGCTGCCATTGACCTGAAATCCTGCGAATACGGGGCTATTCCCAACTCCCGGTGCAGCGTTCCGACGGCATCGGCGTCAATTAAGTTCAGCCCGCATTGCTGCACGACAGCGGCATCTTTAATATCCGTTTCAAAAAAAACATTACGGCTGGCATAATAGGCTCCGGCGCATATCCCGAAATAAACGCCTCCACTCTGCACATATTCGGCAATCTTTTGATTACCTCGGACTTTCAGTTTTTCCAAATACGGCGTAGCACGACCGCCGGGCATAAAAAAAGCCAGTACCCGGCCATTCAGCCGGTCATTTTTAATTATATCATCAGCCGTAACGGTATCTATTTTTATCCCCTGCGGAGAAAAATACTCTCTCAGGCTGTCCCGCAAAGGCCGGATATCACCGGTTCCGCTGTCATTATATATTAAAATTTCATCTCTCATGGCGAAATGATTGTATGTAATATTTTTTAAATGGCAAGTCTGTTTCTGTAAAAGATTAATTGACAAAAAACATTTTTTTGATTATTTATAAACTGATTACTTTATTTTTATTTAAATTTTGTGTATGAAAAAATTATTATTTATGCCGTTAATGATGTTATTGACGTCATGCGGCGAAGGCGGTTCATTCCTCAGAGTCAACAACTCTCTGGGATTGGCAAGTTTTATCGGTGTCGGACTTCTTGTCGGTGCGTGTCTCGGGTTTATCTATGCAATAATGCCGCGTATTGACATTATTACGGGAACTAAGATTACATCTTGTGAGAAAAAAACCAGTTGCGTTATTGGCGGGGCTGTTATTACGGCATGTGTCGCCTTTTTGGCGGGTTTATGCTATTTTAGCTGACAATACGACAATAGATAATAACCGGCCTTATGGAAAACTTTATTTTAGCGGCGGTTCCGCCGACTGAATTAACCGTTTGGCAGTGTGCCTTTCTGGGAGCCTTGGGCGGCCTGTTGTTTGCTGCCGTCTGCTGGTACATTTACGGCAAAGATACAGACATTTTCTTCTGCCCCGCTTATAAATGCGGCGCAGTCGGCAGCATTCTTTTAGGTGCCGGATTGGGAATTCTGTTCTTGTGCTGGAATGATTTCCGAACGGCCTTGATGCCGCTGCTGTTTATTGTTCCGATATGGAACCTTTGCATTATGCACGCTTGCAAATACGATGCATTGGACGGCAGCTGCCGCCATTTGGTTAAAAGCAGGACTCTTTGGACATCTTTCGGCTGTTCAGGGTTCTGCCTTGGCGTTTTATGCCTCTTCATCCGGGAAATGCTCGGCTGATTTGGCCTCTTTTAATCAGGGGAGTTGTTTAATACAACTCCCGTTTTTATGTCTGGTTTTATATCTGGCGAAAAATTTCATCCGGACAGGACTGGGACAGGAATAAATTTTGCAATTCAGATTTATCCGGACATCTTTTGCGATTACAAATATCGACGGAAAATAAATATTGACAAAATTTATATATTTTTTATTATTTAAGCAGTTATTTTATCATTATAAATAAATTTTACATTATGAAATCTCTATTATTTTTATCGTTGGCAGCGTTTGCCGTATCAAACGGAAACGACGGAAGTTTTTATCAAAATCCGGGCACTTATTTCTTATTTTCGGGAATAGGTTTTGCAATCGGGGCTGTTCTCGGATTCTTTTTTGCGAGAATGCCTAACTTTGATTATGAGGAAGTAAAGGTCAGCTTAAAAACGCTGCTCCCATGTATGCTGATTTGGGGCATTATCATTGCCGGCATCGGAGCTATGGCCGCATATCTTCATATTATGCACTGTATCTCCCTGCAATAGCATTTAGCAAATGCGTTTACTACAGTATGCGTTTTGTTGCAATCTCCGGCTATTTCGGCGTTGTTGCAGAGTTTTGCATTTTACCGCTGCCGTTCTTGCCACAGCGTTCAAAAATCCCGTTTTGCCAAACAAAACGGGATTTTTATTTTATATAAACAAAATGTTGACAAAATATATTTCAAGTGGTATAAAAGTTATACTTTATGTTTTTTTGAAAAGGTTTAGATTATGCCGCAAAATAAAAATGTCAAAATTTACGATGAAAGCTGGTTAAAAACAATTGTTGAGGCGCAGGCCGGCGTTACTCCCGATTATGACCCCAAAGATACCTTTGGCGCATATTCCAGAGTTATTGAAAGGCAAAGCGCCGATTTCTTGGAAGATTATATTGCCGGTGCCGCAGTGCCTACAGCCGAAGCATCCGATTTGCTACCGGACTATTTTGCCATTTTGAGACAGTCTAAATACCACAGAATCGTCAAATCGCTGAAAAAGGCTGAAACTAAATATAAACTTGAAGCAATCAGCCGTCATAAAGAAGACGAAAAGAAAAAGGCTTTTCAGGCCACGCGTTTTAAAATCCTGAACAGCAAAAAAGAAGCGGCTCTTCTCAGTTCCAAAGATATGCTGCTCATTGCCTCTCTGCTTAAAGATGAAAAAGAATATTCCACTGTCAGGATGCAGGATAAATTAAGAAGTTTCGCCATGGAAAAAATCAACCGGACCTTGCGGGGAGAAATGCCGGTTGATGAAGATTTTGCCAAACTTGCAGACACTTTCGGAACATACCAGCAAAAACGGCTGGTGAAAGACAGAATTGAAAAAGGCATCGCTGTTTCGCAGAAAAAAGCAGCAGACACATCTAAAGACAACCGCATTGTTTCGGCTGAAACCAAGAACACAAAGGCAACACCAGCGAATAGAACCCCGGAAGGAGGAAAACGCCAGAACAGTGAACACAAACCAGCTGCCGCCGCGAAGAAAAAAGAACGCAAAGGGTTCTTTGCAAAAATGCGGAGCTGGGCAAAAAAAGCTACTATGGCAGCCATAGCCATTATTCCTGCATCTGCGGCAGCGGCAAAAAAATGGACAAAGAAAGCTGCGGTTGTTACCGGATTGGCTTTTGTCGGATATTTCGGAGGAAAATTTGTACAAAACCAGTTCAGCAAAGCCGATGACAACGCCAAGCAAAACAAGACTGAAGTTACGGTAAAACAACAACAGCCGGTTCAGCAAAAAGTTTCTAAATCTCAGAAAAATAAAGAATCTAAAACTGCTGATTTCACAAAAGAAATGAGCGCATTGGAAAAAGCCTATAAAAACCGTTTTGACACGGCTCTGAAGATTATTTTGGGAGAAACAGCCCGCGATAAACTATACCAACAGGTTGATAGTTTGGAAAAAGCCGGAAAAATTGAATACAAAGACGGGACAACGCGTGAGTGGTATGCCCATGCTTTTACAATGTATAATCAATTGGCTCCGAACTCTAAAGAAAATAAAGCTGTTAAGAACCTTTTGTCAGGCGGGAATGAAGACAAGGCCTATATCCATTCGCTGGTTATCCAGTCGGGACGCGACGGCCGCGGCATTCAGGCAAGCGGTACGTACAGTGCATTTGACCATGCCGATAAAAAACTCCAGCAACAGCATCTGAAGAACAGAAAAGCCGTTAAGCTGGCGGAACAAGCTGCCTTGGCTAAAGCGCAACATACCCGATAATACGGGATATACTATTCCGGCATATTCCGAAAAGGCAACGGTTCTTCCCGGTTTTGCAAATCTCGCAGCAAATTTCGGCCTAATGCCGTTTTGATTCCGGCGGCGGCAGAACGGCGAAATTCTTCCAAGTCCTTATCCGGGAATTTTTGTTCATAATCAAGCGATTGTACATACATATCCAACTTGTCCAAATCGCTGGCCAATTGCGCTTCCGGCGTTTCTCCGGCCTCATATTCGGCAAAAAGTTCCGCTGCCGCAGGGAAATCAGCTTCAACAGCAATTTCGGCCATTGCGGCAGTTTCCCTGACGGCTTTTGAGGAGTAGGCGGCATCAATAGGAGTGATGTCGCCAAGCTTGCTCTCTGCCAGGTCATGGCACAGGCAGAGTTTTATAACCTTGTCAAAATCATATTCCAACGCATTGCCCTGCGAGAGATACAAAGCCATTAGCGCCATCTGCCAGCTGTGCGACGCCACTGTTTCGGGTTCCGGCACGCCTTTCCTTTTCCAGCCGGTACGCGGCAGATGCTTTATTATTTCAGAGTAAACCAGCAGACGTTTCATATTGCTCTCCTTATTTTTTGCATATTGCAGTATAGATTTCCGATTTCATTTTATCAACTTCATTTTTCTCAAGATTTCCTCTGCTTCCTCCCGCAGCGGACAACGGCGGGCAAAAACAACGCGGTTGTTGATAACGATATGCGGCTGAAACAATATGCGGCGCCGGTACAGTTCCTCCGGTTCCGTAACCCGTTCAATATGGTATTCAAGCCGGCTGCGTTTCAATACGTCATCTATAACCATATACACGTTTTCGTATTCGCGATGTGTTTTCATGCAATAAATTTTGACATTTATCATAATCCGTTTTCCTTAGATGCTTTCTGAAAACGAATATATGGCCTTATAAAATTATTGTAAAATTTTCCTCTGCCAGGCATAACCGGTTATATATCTGCATATTTTTCGGATGGATGGTTAAGCAAAATTTGCAAAAATTGCATTATTTTTCAAATTTCGCTTTCCGAATCGTCAGATTTTTCTTCCGCCTTACTAAAACTTATTTTATTTCAATATCTTACCATGTCTCATTTTACTTTTTCACGTAAAAAAGGGAGCCGAAGCCCCCTTTTTCTTTTGCATTACCGACAATTATCAGCAAAATACGGCCTCGTAAAGCAAGTATGCCTTACAGACGATATGTCGCCTCATTGCCGTAATCGTCGTAAAAACGAACCAATGCACTGCCGTTTCCGGTCGTCACTTCAATGCTTGTATAGCCGGCCAGATAGCTGACTGTCTGGTAACGATATAAATCAAGATACGACACACTGTTTCCAACCTGGACTTTCAACGTATTGTTATATCTTGTCAATATCATATTTCCTATCTCAAGCTTTGTCGGCGCGTTTATCGCACCCCAGATATAGTACCCGAGCAGGCTGTCAAAAAACCTGTTATGATACAACCGGTGACAGATAAAACGGTTATGATACCCGCCCCATGTGTACCAATACCAACTATTGAAATAGCAATGATGGTGATGGTGCAAATAACCGTGATGATGCCCGAAAACCGGTCGCCACGGACGATGCGGCGGCGGAGGCATATGACCGCGGCGCGGTGCAGGCGGACGATGGCGCGGAGCTGCATGCGGCGGAGCCGGTGGGCGTCTGGATGAAATACCGGGATTTCGTGAAGACGATGCCGGACGGCGCGGTGCTATTCCGTGCCTCTCCTGCGGCATACCCGAACGGCGGGATATTATCCCTGTCCGTTCCCTCCGTGACGTTACGGCAGAACGCCGGGGCGTTTCCCGCTGCGGTGCCGTATTGCGCACGAACCGGGATGACGGTGCCCTGCGGCTTGATACTGACGGCCGTGCTGACGAGCGACCGGTAATTGCCAGAGACCGACGAGGTGCCGGAGTGCGGGACGGGCGAACCGTACTGCGCTGCGGACGTTCCACTCTTGCACGACTGCGCGTGTTGCCTCTGTTTTCTCTCTGCGCGTAACCTTGAACTGCCGAGAGTATCATAACCAACAAGGTCATGATAAAAATTTTTGCTTTCATATCTATATGTTTTTAATAGCTTTCTGCTATTAAGGTAACATAATTTATCATGAAAGTCCAGCTTTTTTTGTCAATTTAGGATATCGTATAAAATATTTCCCCATTTTGCCACTCCGGCAGCCATATCATCAAACTCGGAATCGCGAATTTCTATAACGGCATTTTCGAGCCCGATATCCTCGCCGCAAATGGCTGCGGCGCCCGTGTTGTACCGGCGCATATCATAAGGCACGTTGGCATCAACCTTTAACTCCGGCAAATTCCGAAGTCCACGCAGAAGCTTCTCCGCAAAGGCGTTGGGGGTTACATACAAAATCCCGGCATTCCAAGGACGAAAGCTCCCTCCCCGCAGCTGAGGCGTAAAGCCATGGACGGAAAAAATCCGCGGCGTTACCCCCTGCTGCCTCAGGCTTTCAATCTTAGCCATAATTGCATGGTAATACGGGCGATGATAATTTTCAATCCGGTATTTCCGCTCGGCATCGCTTAAATTCTGATTACCCGGAATAATGACTTTGTCGCTTTCGTCAACAATCAGGCTTGCTTCAGTTTCACGGCGGTTATAATCTACAAACAGACGGGAATATCCGGCCAGAAATGCCGTACAACCGAGTTTTTGCGCCAATGTTTCCGTCAATTCCCGACAGCCTTTGTCTCTGGCAATATGCGTATCCAGCCACATCGGAGAAAGCCCCAGATTATCATATCCGGACGGAATTGCCGCCGAAGCGTGTTCGCAGGTTAAAATCAACGGGCGGGCGCTGTCCGGATTAATGACATCAAATACTTTATTTTGCTCTTGCATCTCTTACCCTCTTTAAAAACCAACTGTTGTAATATCCGAATTTTCCGGTTGCATTGATGGCATCAGCCACATGACGCGCGTAAACGTTTTCTTCATAAATCGTATGCGGGTCAACCTTTTTCTCCGGACGGAACTGATCATACGCCTTCTGGTAATAGTAGCTTAAAGGTTTCAAGACCGTTTTGTCGTCAACGGCTGCATTCTGCATCCAGTTAAACTTGTTGGCCAGCGGGCGATTAATATGCGTTCCGTCATTATTAACCGCACTGTTGACAAAATCGCGGTTAAACTGCAGAAAAGCCTCTACATAACGACGGTTAAAGTTGGCATTCATATAGCGAAACTCCACAGTCTTGGACGGCATAATATTCAAGGTCTTGTATTTATGGCCAAAGCCCACCATCTCACGCAACTCATTCAGATTGTCGCACAAATCCGTCATTACGCATAAAAACGGGTAGTCTCGTTTGCCATTGGAACTAAGATTGCGGCTGATATAAGTGGCGTACAGCAGTTTGTTGTTGCGGCGTTCCGGCGCGGCAAAGTTGCTGACGATGGCGTCTTCATGGTTCATCATACGCTTAACCAAACGCTTATAGGTATTTAAATCAAACCCTTCCGCCGAAACATGCTGGTGCAGGGAACAATGGACATTGGCATGCCCCTGGTCAAACGAATCCATAATTTTCAGGCATTCGGCCTCATCGGCTTTTGATTTCATAATACGGGACGCGTATTCTACCGGTGCAAGCCCGTTCATCGCGGCCAGGCTTTCATCGCGCTCAATTACTCCGGCTGACTGGCCGTCATTATAAACATCAGGATTTTTGTTGGTCGTATAAACTGTTTTCCAACCGTGTTTTTCTTTCAGGTAACTGATTAATTTGGAATAATCGCCATATTCTTCAGGAACATAAAATTCCAGTTCAAATCCGTTGGGGCGATATTTTCCAAACGGTGTCGGCGTACGGGTTTCAATCTGAAACAAATCCGTATAATCACGATACAGCCCGGTTTTATATTCCGTGCTCATCCGGTTGCGCAAGCTGACAAAACCTCTTACTGCCGCCTTGCGTGCGCTATAGGAATACCGGGCTTTATAACGATAATCCGATGCAATATTAGTACGCAGATAATTGTCGACAACATAACGCGTTTTTTCGGCAACGCTTCTATTTTCAAAAGAATTATAATGTTCGGAAATTTTGTTTAAGATATCAACGGAAACGGCCAGGCCATGCATATGAGAATACGGATAATTCGGCTTGAACGTCCACTGACCGAATTCGGCGACATAATCCTTTTCGGTCATAAAGCTATATGAAAACTGCCGAAATTCAAAGCTGAACGTTTCAATCTTATCAATTATATCCGAAAGTTCTTTGTCTTTATGGCGAATACCGGATTTGACCGAACAAAACTTTTCGCAGTCAATATTATACGTATTGACGCTGTCGCAAAAATCCCTGACAAAGCGGTCGAAGTGCGCTGCCGTATCAATGGGATACCGACGGCTGAAATAGTCTGCGAGCTCGGCAAACGGCTCTATCATGGCATCGATATGCCAGTCATAGTAAAACTGCTTAAAGCTTTTGCGGCCAGCCATTTCAAAATATTGGTTAAATGCATTTTTTGCCGCTATTACCGTTTCCGGTTCTTTTACTTTTGTGCCGTTTTCTTCCCCGGCACCATACCCATTGCTTGATTTTGACATTGTTTCCTCATTAATTAAAAAAGATTGGCTATTTTCCTGTTGATACCTTAAAGCCCTGAAATCATACCTCTAAGTGTCCGGGCTTTAAGCTTAAGCAAAAAGCACTTAGAGCCAGAGGCTAATAAGGAGAATAGCAATCATAATGAGGGGAAGAACGAGCGATGCACAAGCAGCTTTCAGACCATATCTTCTGAAAGCGAACTTAAACAAATATATGCCCATTACGGCTGTCATACAAACAGAACCTTTATTCTTCCATTTTTAACAAACTAGGGGTAAGTCTATTTTCATATATCTGAAATGTCAACACTTTATTTTACCTGTTGTGAAAAAAACATCTGTTATAAAAAAAAAATATCAACATTTTATCAGTCTGACAACAGGAACCGATATCCGCGCCTGCATAGACTGGCCTGCCAACTCCAGTCAGAACATAAAGCAGACAATGTTGCCGCCAGCTTTTTCCACAAGACGGCATACAGTTCCTGCCATACCTCCGGCAGCAAGGCTGTTTTTCTTAATCGACTTTTAATTTTATCTTATCTCTATATTATTGTGAAATTATATTTTAAACGATAGATTTATTGAAAAAAGAACAGTAAAAATAAATTAAAAGTTTTATTAGAAAGAAGACGGGAATGAAAAAGAAAATAACATTGGCCTTGATTTTGTTAACGGCATCCTGTTTGGGAAGCTATTTTTATAGCAACAGATATTCATTTTTTAAATATCTTCCTGCAGTTGAGGAAAATAAACAATTAAGAAACATAAATGGAAAACTTTGCGACGACAGCGGCATGCCTTTTAACGGAAGAACCCAAAGGACCGGCGGGGACTATCTTGATATATACTCTTACAAAAATGGTGAACTGGACGGTCTTAATGTTATTTATTATAAAAATAACATTAAAGAAGTCGGACATTGGAAAAATGGTGAACAACACGGCCTGTTCCAAATGTACACAGAAGATGGTATTCTTATTGACAGTGGTACTTTTAAAGATGGAGAAAGAGACGGACTTACAGAACAATTTTATAACGATACAGGAAAATTAAGAGTATCAGCAAATTATAAAAACGGAGTTCTTGATGGAGAATTTAAAGCATACTATCCAAATGGAAATCTTCAAGGAGAAGTAATTTATAAAAACGGCGAGAAGAACGGAGATTTTAAAGAATATCACGAAAATAAAAATATAAGACTTTCAGGAAGCTATAAAAACAGCCTACAGGACGGCGAATGGAAATCTTATTTAGAAGATGGCACTTTAGAAACAATAATAAACTATAAAGATGGAGAGCTTAATGGCCTAAAAGAAGATTATTATAAAAATGGAAATGTATGGACAAGACAAGAATTTAAAAATAATGACTTAGACGGAGTTTATGAAGTTTATTATGAAAACGGAAATCCACAGCTGAAAGCCAAAATAAAAAATGGACAGACTGTAGAAGAGCTAAGATTTAATCACGATGGTACACCATACAATGAAGAAAAAAAAATAATAAATGATACTGCAAGTTCTGACGAAATAACTATAAAAGAGGTTTCTGATGATGAGATTGTAATATCAGAAAGCTCGGTGGATTTTTCAAAAGAGCTTGAAAAAGGAATGGAAACATTAGGAAAAAAAGTTGGAAATTCTTTAAGCTTTATGCTTGAAGCTACTGTAATCACAAATCTTGCGTATGTTGACCTTATGAGTTTTGAAAATATAGAAATTCTTGAAGAAAATTTAGTTTTTAATGAAGATGAGAAAGTTCCATTTAAAAGAAGCCATAAAAACGGTGTATACGGAGTTAATATTCCTTTTGAAAATAATACCTATCTGTGGGTTGAATTAAAGGAAAATACTGAGGGAAAACATCGATTATTTGCTCAAAGTTATGAAAAATTTAGAAAAATGGGCGATGATACAAAAGGAAAACTTGAAGAATTTATTTTTTCCTGGATAGACGATTATTACAGAGGAAACAACAAAGTACAAAAGTTCTTTGATATAACCTTATCTGTAAAAAATCACTCCTAAACCCAAAAAGACTATTTGAGCCCTGTAAATGAAAGGATACAGAATCCGAAGAGGGGAGAAAAGCTAAAGAGCACTGAGAAATACTGTAAAAATGCTGGTGCCGACAGAGAGACTTGAACTCCCGACCCACTGATTACAAATCAGTTGCTCTACCAACTGAGCTATGTCGGCGCTTATCGTGAAATTTTATATAAACGAAGGTTTTCGGAATGTCAATAAAAAATTTACAGCATCCTAATTTGTATAATATGTTTTCTACCCCTGCAACTGAACAGCCTGTTTCGGATTGAAATATTTTCCGGACTGACATGTCTGCATCCGGCTTATTTTGTGGCGATATAACGGCTTTTGTGGCGATGCCGTGGTTTTGTAACGACTTTCGTAACGATGTAAAAGTCTGTGCCTGTCCACTTTACGGTACTATTGCCGAAGCGGCAAAATTATCTCAAATTCAGTTCCGCACCCAAGTTTGCTCCCGGCTCGGATTGTCCCTCCGTGCAGGCTGACAATTGTTTCAGCCAGTGACAACCCCAAGCCCAGACCTTTTTGATGTCTTGATTTTTCCGCCCGCCAGAAACGGTCAAAAATATGCGGCAAATCTTCTTCGCTTATGCCTATTCCGTTATCTTTTACAGTTATTTTGACGGAAGATGCAATTTTTTCCAGCGTTATGGCTATTTTTTTATTGTCTCCGGTATATTTTACCGCGTTGTCCAGCAAGATACCCAACAACTGGCGAATCATAACCTTATCAGCCGTCAGTTCAATATTGCCGGTTTGGCTTTTTAGTTCAAATGTTCCGGGCTGGCACAGTCCAGACATTGATTTTATGACTGATGCTGCCAGCCGGTTGACGGAAAACCGTTCATTATGCATTATTACTTTTGAATTATCGTAACGGGCAATGGCCAAAAGCCTGTCTACCATTTCGTTTATGTGCTGAATTTCGTCTTTAAGTTCTGCTATCACATCGGTCTGTTTGGGATTATATTCGAGAAGTTCGGCATACGAATACAGAATTGTCAGCGGCGTGCGCAATTCATGTGCCGCGTCGGATACAAACTGTTTTTGCTTTTGGTAGCTTTGTTCTATATATTTCATCGAACGAGAAACAAAAAAACTGCCGACCAAATAAGCTAATACAATTATAATTCCGGCCGCAGTCAGAGCTATCTTGATATAGGCCTTGGCATTTTTCCGCACCGGCGTATAATTGGCAAGGACAAAAACAGTCCCCTGCTGCGATGCGGACAACCGGATATCTTGCTTTATGACAATAAAATACCATTTCTGTTTACCGGCTTTCATATTTTCGTGATAGATTTTTCCTGGCTGATATGTTTTCGTCAGCAGCCTTTGTTCCAACTGGCGGGCGATAACATCGTTTCCCGGTTGTTCGGCGCGGATGATTTTGCCGTCCAGCAACCAGTAGGTAAAATTATGCAGAGACCGGATATCTGAATTGATTGTATGCATCTCCGGACTTTCTCCGCCATGGCGGAAGTATTCCTGCGCTTCCCAAATTTCTTCTGCCAGATAATCATACAGGCTGTCCTGCAGAAGCTTTATCCCGTTATGGCGATATGCGGCATAACTTGCCGCAAAGCCTAAAAACAATATACAGGCAATCACTGCAGTATATTTGACAATCAAAGCCCGGCGTATTTTTTCTATCATGGTTCTATTTCCATTTTATAACCGATGTTTTTTACTACTTTTATCCGGATTTCAGGCAATAGTTTCAGGCTTTTGCGCAACATATAAATATGCGAATCCAGACTTTCCATATTCGTGTCCAGTTTATCACTCCAGATTTTTTCAAAAATAGCCGTACGGGGCAGAACATTATTCAGATTGACAAACAGCATTTCAAACAAATCAAACTCTTTTTTGCGCAGATGCACCTCCCTGCCCCGGCAATATACCGTGTGCAAGTCCCGGTTGATTTCGACAGCGCCCCGGGCATACACCCTGTCGACAAAAGGTTTGCTCTTGCGGCGGTCAACAGCGTTTATCCGGGCAACCAGCTCTTTTATCTTAAACGGCTTAACCATAAAATCGTCTGCGCCCGTATCCAAAGCGCGCACACAGTCTTCTACCTCGCCTTTTGCCGTCACAAAAATAATGCCGCCCTGAAAATTATATTTATTTCGCAGCAAGCGGCAGATTTCCACCCCGCTGATTTCCGGCAGCATCCAGTCCAGCAGCACAATATCATAGCTTGCGGACAGGCTTTCCTTTACCATAGCTGCAGCTTCTGCCCCATCCTGCGCCCAGTCCACGGTGCACCCTTCATATGCCAGCAGTTCGCTCGTTGCTTTGCCCAGTTTTACGTCATCCTCCACAAGCAAGATTTTCATGACAATCCTCTTTCATTATAATACGTTTTTTATGTTGCTGCAGCTTTCATCTGCTGTTACAGCGATTTTTATTACTGCCGCTTTATTCCTTCAGGACAGCGTAGTTGGTTGCGGACAATTTTTGCCGGCACGGGCAGACATCCGTCAGAACTGAGACACTTTTCGGCTCCGGCGTTTGCCTGTCTGCAAGCCTATCTTATTACTAATACGCAAAAAAAGTAAACCGGTTTATTGGTATTTATTTTAAAAATTTTCAGATTGATTTCAGTTTGGCTTTTAAATTCGGAAGAAAACCTATTCTTATCGGATGCAACTCTATCTTTACGGGAGAACACGATGAAACCTACAACCTTTTTTATTACGGCGGCAACGGCTGTCAGCATTTTGCTTATCTGCTGCTCTGAACAATGCGACCTGTTTCTGACCGGCTTGGTTTACCAAAACGGTTTTTATCTACACGAAAACTTATTTGTGGATGCAGCGGACACATATGGAGAATATGCCATTTGCGCCTTATTTGCCGCCGTTTGCGGCATTTTCGCCCTGAAGCAAAAGTTCCGCACACTCATCAGCAACAAGTTAAACTTTATTAATGCCAAAACAATGTTGTTTTTATGCATTTCATTTTTCGGCTGGTGTACAGCTTTACCCTACGGTTTCAAAATATTTTTCCGGCGGGCAAGGCCTTATCAGACGGATATTTTCACCGGTGACTGCACCTTTACCAATGCTTTTGTAAAATCTTTCTGTCCGACCGGAGACTCCTTCATTTCCGGACATACTTCCTTTGCTATGTGGCTGTTTGCCCTGGCGCTGGTTATGCCGCAGAGAATCCGCACACCCTCCATTACGGCGGCGGCTGGAATCGTCTTAACCATTGCAGCAAGCAGGATTTTAGGCGGCTACCATTTCCTTACTGACGTCTATTTTGCCATACTGCTTACAGGCTGCGGCATCTGGGCGACATACAAGACAATGTTTATTGCCGAAAACTGCGCAAACCCGCCTGAAACCGGAACCCCAGTATCACATACAACAACAAGACTGTATGAAAATAAATTATAAAAAAAAACAAAAACCATCAGAAAGGACATTGATATGCCTGCTTTTAAGTCAAAAGCAATAAAAACGGAACTTTACCGTAAAGCCGTACACTTAAGTTCACTCTGGATGCCTCTGTTTATCTTTACCGCTCCGCGCAACTGGAGCATCCTGCTTTTTTTCACCCTGCTTGCCGCCAATTTGTTTGTTGAGTATGCGGCTTATCAACGAACGGCCGTTATCGGTATGCTGTTTAAAAAGATGTTTATCAAAACGCTGAGAAACCGGGAAATCAGCCATTCTACCTTTACGCCGAGCGGATCGGTTTATATTCTGGCTGCAGCGCTTGCCGTTTCAGTCTGCTTTGCACCAAAAGCGGCAGCTGCAGCCATGTGTGTTATGCTGATTGCCGATTCCAACGCTGCCCTGTGCGGCAGATTTTGGGGCAGTTTCCGTTTTTACAACGGTAAATCTCCGGAGGGAACACTTGCCTTTTTTATCAGCGCCCTAGGCATCATATCCTGCTTTTTTCCGGCATTGCCGCCCGTAACAGCCTTTTTTATTGCATTAACTGCCACCGCTGCCGAATTTTTTGAAAAAGAGCTCCGAATCGATGACAACTTTACAATTCCGCTGGTTACCGGCTTTCTGCTCAATTTAATTTCATACTGAAACCAACGGCATAATGAACATCTCCCTATCTTAAGGACTATCCCAAATGACCAAAAATAATCTTAATCTCGGCTCTACGGCTTTTATTGCCCTGACCAGCGCCTATTTTGCCATTGCTTTGAACATCAAGTTTTGGCAGTTTGCCTGCGAAAAAATTGACATCAACAGTTTTTCTGTCCTGTTTTTTGCTCTCAGCCTGCCGTTTTTTATTTATGTTCCGTTGTTTTGGTTTTTCAGCCTGCTTGTCGTTCCCCGTATCAGCAAGCCTCTGATTATGCTGCTGATGGCTTTATCCGCGGCATCTGATTACGCCTTGCAAAACCTTGGCGTCGTCATTAACTCTGACATGATACGCAACATTGCCGAAACAACGCCGAGGGAAGCTGCCGATTTGATTACGCTCCACGCCGCTTTTTATATCCTGATTGTCGGCATTCTGCCTGCGGTTTTGGTATACCGTACACATATAGAATTTGCCTCGTTCGGCAAAGAAATCCGCCGCCGGCTGCTGCTGTTCATGCTCGGACTTTCCGTCGTCGGTGCCATTGCCGCCGTTTCATACAAAGAATATGCCTCTTTCGGACGCAATAACAAACAGGTTCGCTATTATATCAATACATTCAATTATATTTACGCGGTCGGACGGTATTATAAACGTACTGCTGACGCCAAAAGGGAATTTGTCATTCTGGACAAGTCTCCGCAAACTATTCCCACTCAGGATGGAAAACCGCGGGTGATAGTCTTAATTGTCGGAGAAACGGCCAGAGCGCAAAACTTTTCCCTATACGGCTATAACAGGCAGACGAATCCATTGCTGGCACAAAACGGCGAAATTATTGCCTTTAAAGATGTCAGTTCCTGCGGGACGGCGACAGCGGTATCACTTCCCTGCATGTTTTCCAAACTGGGCAGAAAAGAATTTGACGTTACGGATGCCCAGTATATGCAAAACCTGCTGGATATTGCCAAAGCTGCCGGATATGACGTTTTTTGGAAAGACAATGACGACGGCTGCAAAAAAGTCTGCGACAGAATCGGCAAAACCGATGCCAAACAAGGCAATAAACAGCCTTATTGTTTCGGGAATTATTGCCATGACGAAATCCTGTTAGACGGATTGGAAAAACAGCTCCAAACCATAACCCGAAACACGGTTATCGTTTTGCACATGATGGGCAGCCACGGACCAACATACTATAAACGCTATCCCGACAAATTCAAACGTTTTACACCCGCCTGCGACACAGCCAGCCTACAGGACTGTTCGCGACAGCAGATTATCAATTCCTATGACAACACCATTGTCTATACCGACTATATTATCGCTTCCGTTATAGACATCCTCAAACGCCACAATAATCTGCAAAGCGGTATGCTTTATGTTTCCGACCACGGCGAATCGCTGGGAGAAAACAATCTTTACCTGCACGGCCTGCCCTACACCGTCGCACCGGAAGAGCAGAAAAAAGTACCGATGATTTTATGGCTGCCTGAACAGACGATGCACGCTATGAAAATTGACGGCTCATGCCTGAAAAAGCGAGCCGAGACGGTATCCTTTTCGCATGACAACTACTTTCATTCAGTCTTGCGCCTGCTTGCAATCAAGACATCGGCTTATGAAGAAAAAAACGACATTTTCCCATTATGCCTCCGACAGTAACGGCAGCAGCTGCCGCCAAGCGGTCTTGGGGCAAAGACTGACCTGATATACAGGCTGTGAACAAAGCTGCCTGACGGTGAAATCCGCTGATTGAAAAATAAGACAGACAGATTATATTGACCCGGCATACAGACAATTTTTCTGTCTGTCATAAGGAGCAAAATATGCGAAAATACTGGTTTGGCATAGATGAAAAAGTGCGTTTTGCCATTATGGCTTCAGTTAATATGGCTCTGCGTTTTATGATTTTCAGCGGGCTGGCACTGCTTTTTTCTCCGGAAAGATACCAGCTGCTTCTGGCAGCGACATGGTTTGTTTCGTCCTTTATCGCTTTTGCTTCTTATAAATTTCTGGTTTTTCCGGCAGAGGGAAACCATTTGCACCAATATGCAAAATCTCTGCTGATATGGATTTGCAGCTATTTCATCAACATTCTTATTTTAACCTTCCTGATTGAGCGGGAACGCTGGGATCCGTACCTGGCACAAGCAGCGGCGATATCCTTCCTGCTTATCGTCAATTATCTGTTATTTAAACATTTTGCATTCAAACCGCACCGGCCAAGCCTGCTGGCGAAAATTTACGATATCTTCGACTAAAAAGTATTGCAGGTTCTCAAAATTTATGCTAAAATTTATTTAATATGAATTGCACGGAGAACGGTTATGGAAAACGCCATCAGACACAATAAAACGCCGGAAGAACGCAAAGCGGCTCTGGAAGAAGCCTTAAGGCGGGTACGCCCGGTTGTTCTCGGACATAACGAGCCTGTCGGAAAACGGCTGGAGCAATTTGCCAACCGTCCCATTGACGAACAGACTAAAACCAGCGACAGAAAAAAAGCCTTAAAGCCTCTTTCTTTAGCGGAAATGGCAAAAAAAGGCACGGAATTGGAAAAAAAGGCCGAAAAAGCAGGGATTGACCTTAAGGGGCCGGGATTAGCCAAAGACATAGAAGAGAAAAACAAAGAGAAGAAAAAAGAAAAAGAAAAAGAAAAAGAGAAAGATAAGGAAAAAGAACTGACACCGGAAAAACAGGAACAAAAGATGAAAGAAATGTTTTCCAAAGTCAGACTTCCCAGCGGCATGGAAATTCATCAGGAAGGACCGAGCTGGGTTTTGGTCAGCAAAGACGGCAAGCAGCGTACCGACGTAACAGATGTTATGAATACCATTGACAAATTCAACAGAAATGTTGATGCCGCCAATGAAGAAAACCGTATGCAGAATAATGTGCAAAACAGCGCTGACAGGGCTGTTGATGCAAGCCAGAAAGACCTTATGAAAAATGACGGGCTGCAAATCAATGAAATCAGCGGCAAAGCAACGATGATTGGCGATGCTCTGCCGATGGTTAAAGATATAGACGGCAATCAGGTTTTCAAACCGGAAGACGTTAAGGCCGTTGCCGAGACAGCTCTAGCTATTTCCGACGAAAAAATGAAGCTGGAGCGCCTTGCTGACCCGAAAGCTTTGGAGCAGATGAAAAAACGTGAAAAAGACAATGAAGACAAGGCCGAAGCCAAACGCAAAGCAATGATGCTTTACAACCAGCGCCATAACGGACGCGGAGGACGCGAACCGACAGCTTAGGCAGAGAATCCTTTTCTCCGATGGACATGAAAACCTGTACAATACAGGATTTGAAACATAATGCAAACAATCCAACAAAAAAAGACCGGCAATGCCGGTCTTTACGTGTTTTTGGCTTTAAGGCTACAATTAAGGTTGGCGTCAAATATAAGAGATTTCGTCTGTGTAGACGATTGCCGAAACGGGAACTCCGTTTTCATGGGCAAAAGCCTCAACTTTGGCGCCGGAATGGGCAATCAGACAAAGGACACTCACATCGTATCCCATTGCTTTCAGTTCCTCAATCTGCGCTCTCAATTCCTTGCCGGAACGGAAAGACTGCTTTACGATGATCACATCTTTTACGGGATTTTGCAAATCTTTCAATTTTTCATAATTTCCCGTAACTAATGTTTCGACCTGAAGGCTTAACGCGACCTCGTTGATGAGTTTTCCCAACGGGTTATGGTCGCAGGCTGGCTTGTACGAAGGGAAGAAAACGCAAGCATGCGGATTTTCTTTTACTTTCTTTACAACTGCCTGTACTGCCTGACTACGGAAGTGTTTGTCCTGAGACAATGCTTCCAAATTGATTTCTACACCTTTTTCACCTTTGGTTGCATAATGCGCAACTAAATTTCCTAATTCCATAATTATAAAAATTTAGAATTGTTTAACATAAGATTATTATCACGATGTATATATTTGACAGAAACAAAATCATTTGTCAAGTACTTTTTGCATAAAATACGGCAAATTTATATAAATGCCGTGAAATTGCCGAGTTTTATCAAAAAACGGGTTTTATAATAAAAAAGCAGGCCGGAAAACGGTTTGTTTTTTCCAGCCTGTTTTGAGTTTACGACAAAGCTTCCCTGCGTGCTTTTCGTAATCTCACAATCTTTAATCCTTAACGCTGTTAAGCGCCTCTTTATACCCTGATGTTAACCTTTGGAGTTACTCCGGTATAAGAACAATATTTTAGCCTGAGGACGGCTAAAACGCCATTTAATACGAAATAATTGTATGTAAATAATTCTTACTTTTTCGTTAATTAAGACACCACAAAAAACTGCACTGCACAAGCAAAAAAACGACTTATGACAAACTATTTTTATGTATTATTTTAAATGGTTGAAATGGTGATATAAACGTTTTTTCTACTTGTTTAAAACATTTATGACACTTTTGCCGGAAGAAGCAGAACAGATTGGCTGCAAGCAAACAAGCTTTTTACTTTTTTCAAAAAATAAAAGGAACTTTCTCCTGCATACTGTAATAACTTCCCGGCGTGACTATTAAATGGTCATCTACTCTGACACCGATGGCTTTTAGCGCACGGACAACCTGTTTGGTCATTTCAATATCTGCATTTGACGGCGTGGCATTTCCGGACGGATGGTTGTGCGCCAAAATAATTGCCGCAGCGTTGTGATTCAAAGCCTTGGACACAATTTCACGCGGACTAATCATAACAGCATCAATTGTTCCCACCTGTTCAATATTTTGGGCTATGTATTTTCCGTGCTTGTTTAGATAAATAATCAGCAAATGTTCCTGTCCCGAATAGCCGATGCAGCTGCGGCAGTAATCGACAATCAGTTTTTTATTGGATAAAATCGGGGCATCTTTGTTTTCCAGATTTTCCCAACTGATTTTATTCGCGCAGGCATGAATAATGCCGCACAGTATGGCAACACTCTCGCCTACACCTTCATTTTTGAGAAGGTTATCCAACGGAGCAGCCAATACGCTTGCCAAATTGGAATAGCGGCGCAACAATGCCTTGGCCAGAGGTTTGACATCCTTTCGGGGAATCGCATAAATCAAAATTAATTCCAGCAATTCATAATCGGCCATGGTTTTGCCCATATCGGCAACAAAACGGGCTTTTAAGCGTTGACGATGCCCGAAGTAATCCGGCACTTCTTTTGTTTCCTTTGTTTTCGGAGATTCGGATGCTTTCTTTTTAGTCACTGTCATATTTTTTTCCAAAGTCAAGTCCAATTCGGTCTTACAGCCTTTTTACGGCAGTTGCCAGCTGTTCAGCCAGCTTATTTTGCCGCTTTCACAAGGTCATTTTTTGTACGGCGGCTTATCTAACCCTTTGGGCGAATAGGTAAACACTTCACAGCCGTCCTTGGTAACACCCAGCGAATGTTCAAACTGCGCAGACAAGGTTCGGTCGCGGGTTACGGCAGTCCAACCGTTGGAGAGAATCGTACCATCCGGCTTGCCGATATTAATCATCGGTTCAATCGTAAAGAACATCCCTTCCTTAATTACCGGGCCGGTGCCCTTACGCCCGAAGTGCAGAACATTCGGCTCATCGTGGAAAACCCGCCCCAGACCGTGGCCGCAGAACATTTCCACCACCGAATAACCGTATTTGTGCGCATATTCTTCTATTACCGCACCGATATCGCCGAAATGCGCACCGGGTTTTACAACATCAATACCGCGCATCAAACATTCATAAGTTACCTCACATAAACGCGTTGCTTTTAGTTTAGGTTTGCCGATGTAATACATACGCGACGTATCGCCGAACCAGCCGTCCAGAGTTACGGTTACGTCAATATTGACAATGTCGCCGTCGGCAAGCTTTCGGTCATCGGGAATGCCATGGCAGATGACATGGTTAATTGAGGTGCAGATTGTTTTCGGATAGCCGTGATATCCCAGACAGGAGGGAATCGCATTATGCGAAACGATAAATTCCCGGCACAGATTGTCCAGATGTTCCGTCGTTACGCCGGCATCAACAAAATCCGTAATATAATCCAGACATTCGGCAGCAAGTTTCCCGGCCCGACGCATTCCTTCAAAATCTTCCGGACGGTATAATTTTATGCCGTTTTCATCCGTTTTTATATCTTTTTCATCTATTTTAGCCAATTTTTTACTCCCATTGAATTTTGTTCTACTTTTGTTTATATGCTTTTTATTTAAAATTGCAATTTATTTTTTTATATTTTTACGGCAGTGATGTTTTTTCCCAAATGGAGCATATATGGTTATAAAGCCGCAAATATGGAGGATAAGATGGCACTTAAACTTATGCAGGGACTCTACAGTTTTGTATTGGTTTTGATTACGGCGCTGCTGGCCCGGTATTTTACCGAACAGGGCATGATTTCTTTTTACGATACGCTCGACATTCCGCCCGGAACGCCCGAAAACCATTACTTTTCTTATGCGTGGAGCGGAATTTACGTTTTGTTGTTTTTGAGCTTTTACATTGTGCTCAGGTCACGCAAGACTTTGGAACAGTTTGAAGATGCGAATGCCCTGTTTGTCAGTCAGCTATTTTTGCAGATTTTATGGACATTCAGCTTTTTTTATATGGAACAGCTTACCGCGTCGGCGATTGTCATCGTCCTGCTGGATATCGTTACAGCGTTGATGATGCATACGTTTTTCTTTATCAACAAATGGGCGTTTGCGTTGACGGTTCCGTATCTTTTATGGCTGCTTTTCGCTACATACCTGAATATCTTCGTCGTTATGCTGAACTAGGTCAGTTTTTGCAAAAAACAAAAGAATCGGTTTCCCTGTTAAATTTAAACTGGACATCAGCAAAAAACCGCTGTAGTTTTATGCGGTTAAAAGTTTAATTTAATTTTTGGGAAGAAAAAAACAATGACGACCAGCGTTAATCAAATAAGAAAAACTTTCTTGGATTATTTTGCGAAGAACGGACACAAAATCGTGCCGGCATCTTCGCTTGTTCCTGACAATGACCCGACTCTGATGTTTACAAATTCAGGCATGGTACAGTTCAAAAACATTTTGGCAGGCAACGAAACCAGAGATTATACGCGAGCCGCAACTTCCCAAAAAAGCGTACGCGCAGGCGGCAAGCACAATGATTTGGACAGCGTCGGCTATGATGTGCGCCACCATACGTTTTTTGAAATGCTCGGCAACTTCTCGTTCGGCGATTATTTTAAGGAAGAGGCAATTTATTATGCCTGGGAACTGCTGACGAAAGAATTTATGATTCCGAAAGAAAAGCTGGCGGTTACGATTTTCCATACCGACGACGAGGCTTATGACATCTGGAAGAAAGTATCGGCGCTGCCTGACGAGCGAATTATCCGCATTGCCACCAAAGACAACTTCTGGCAGATGGGCGACACCGGTCCCTGCGGTCCCTGCTCGGAGATTTTTTACGACCACGGACCGGAAGTCTGGGGCGGGCTGCCGGGAACACCGGAAGAAGACGGCGACCGTTTTATTGAAATTTGGAATCTGGTGTTTGACCAATTTGAAGATTTGCCGGACGGTTCCAGAATTAATCTGAAAAAGCCGTCTATTGATACTGGTATGGGGCTGGAGCGAATCGCCGCCATTCTGCAGGGTGTGCATTCCAATTTTGATATTGACACGTTCCAGCATCTGATTAAGGCGATTGCGGATATGGCCAACACCGACCCGAAAGGACCGCTACAGGCATCGCACAACGTGATTGCCGACCACCTGCGGGCAATGAGCTTTTTGATTGCCGACGGCGTACTGCCTTCCAACGAAGGACGCGGTTATGTTCTGCGGCGGATTATGCGGCGGGCGATGCGCCATGTTTATATGCTCGGAGTAAAAGAGCCGATGATTTACAAGCTGCTGCCGGTTTTGCAGAAAGAAATGGGCGAGGCCTATCCGGAACTTTACCGCTTTGATAAACTGATTACGGAAACCATCAAGGCAGAAGAAACCCGTTTCGGCAAGACGCTGGACAAAGGCATGCGCCTGCTGGACGACGAAACCTCGCAGCTAACCAAAGGCGACACGCTCAACGGCGAAACGGCATTTAAACTGTATGATACCTATGGTTTCCCGCTTGATTTGACGCAAGATGCGTTAAAAGGCAAAGGAATTGAAGTTGACGTTGCCGGGTTTGATGCAGCAATGGCCAAGCAGAAAGAAGAAGCACGCAAGAACTGGGCCGGGTCGGGCGATGCCGGCACCGAAAAAATTTGGTTCGAAGTTAAAGAAAAAATCGGCGGAACAGAATTTTTAGGCTATAAGACGACCAAGAGCGACGGCATTGTCAAGGCTTTGGTTCAGGACGGCAAAGAAGTTGACAGTGTGAAAAGCGGCGAATTTTATCTGGTTGCCAACCAGACGCCTTTTTACGGCGAATGCGGCGGACAGGTCGGCGATACCGGCATTATCTGCGGCAAAAGCTTCAAAGCGGAAGTTTATGACACCAAGCGTAAGCTGGATACGGTTTTCGTTCATTGCTGCCGCATGATTGAAGGCGAAGTTAAAGTTGAAGGCTTTGCATCTTTTGAAGTCAACGAAACGAATCGGAAACAGATTTGCGCTAACCATTCGGTTACGCATTTGGTACACAAAGCGTTGCGGACGATTTTAGGCGAACATGTTACGCAAAAAGGATCGCTGGTTGCGGCGGACAGAATGCGGTTTGACATTTCACACCCGAAGCAAATCACCGCAGACGAACTAAAGCTGGCCGAAGATATGGTTAATGCGGCCATCCGTGCCAATTATCATGTCAACACGGTATTGATGAATCAGGATGAAGCCGTTAAAACCGGCGCAATGGCATTGTTCGGTGAAAAATACGGCGAAGAGGTTCGCGTGGTTACGATGGAAAAAGACGGAGAAGTTTATTCGCGCGAGTTGTGCGGCGGAACGCACGTTTGCGACACCGGAGAAATCGGCTATTTCAACATCATTTCCGAATCTGCGGTATCGGCCGGCGTACGGCGTATTGAATGCGTTACCGGCAAAGGCGCGGAAGAATATGTCGATGCGATGGAAGATAAGCTGCATTGTGCCTGCAACACGCTGAAAACCAACATCAACGATTTGGAAGCACGTATCGGCAACCTGCTGGAAGAAAAGAAAAAACTGGAAGCGGAAGTGTTTAACCTCAAGAAAACGCTGGCCAGCGGCGGTGCGGCAAAGAGCAGCGAAACGGAAGTTGTCAACGGCGTGAAATTTATCGGCAAGGTTATCCCGGACGTTCATCCGAAGGAATTGAAAGCCTTTATTGACGAGATGAGCCAAAACATCGGTTCGGGCGTTATGGTTCTGGCAACCGATAAAGACGGCAAAGCATCTATTGTCGTTGGTGTTACCAAAGACCTGACAAACAAATATTCTGCGGTTGACCTGGTGCGAATTGCCTCGGCAGCAGTCGGCGGACAAGGCGGCGGCGGCAGACCGGATATGGCTCAGGCGGGAGGCCCTGATGCCAGCAAATTGCAACAGGCTTTTGAAGAAGTCAAAAAGGCGATATAGCAGAGTAGAAGAGAAGCGCTCCTAACGGGGCGCTTTTTCTTATTAGATTATTTTCTTTCTTCTTAACGGTCATTGCTGTTAAATTTCTTTAATAACATTTGATTTATGGGGGAATTGTCTTTCCCGTCGTGGCCGGCGACAAATTCTTTCGCCTCTTTGCTGCTTTTTTTGTTCTTCCCATCGCGGGCGGCAATAAATTCTTTCAGTTTTTTGATACTTTCTTTGTTTTTCCCATCGCGAGCGGCAACAAATTCTTTCAGTTCCCTGGTGCGTTCTTTATTCAGACCCGGTTCCGGAATTGCGGCGATGTATTCGTCAATTGAGCCGAAAATATATTCCTGATATGAGCCTTTTATTTCCTGAAAACTTCCGTCCATATTATAATCCGGTTGTGCGTTTTTATCTGCTTTTTTAACTTGCTTCGGTACGAATTCTTTACAAATATTCGTAAAAATCTGCCGCGCCAGTTTTTGTTGCCGTTTTACAGCGTCCGGCGTGTAGGCGCCGTTTTCCATGGCAAACATTGCGGCGCGTTCTTCCTCACTGATTTCCTTCATTTTATCGGCCTCGGAAAGACGCTGGGCGTATAGGAAATTGTTTATCTTTTCTATAGCCGCCTTATCGGGATTTACCGACAGCATGGCTATATAGCTATGCGCCATGACTCCTGCTTCGGCTATAGCATCCAGGCAATAGCCATCAATTTGTTTTTCTTTGGACCATTTTTTATGTTCCCTTTCGATTTCTTTTTTCACTATTTTTATGTTCTCCTCTTCCTTTTCATCCGCCTTTTTGCCATAGAGCGACCGACTTTCCTGCGCCTGCCATTTGGTACCGAAATTCATTTGGTTGGCATGCGAACATTCGTGTGCAACCTCATTTAAAATTATATCTGACGATAATCTCATTAAATCATCTTTAAATTGGCTGTCTTCAAGCATCTTATTCTGGATATCATTTTTTATTTGCTCATACCGCCATATATTATTCAGACTTTTTTCTCCCGAAGAATCATTTATTGCGCAAAGTTCAATGAATTTCTGCATTTCCATAAATTTATGCTCGGAAGAATGGGGGCGCGGCGGAATTTCACAGGTTAAAAACTCTCTGGCAGTTTCATCTCCCCGGTTCGCCATAATTTCCAAGGCATCAAAAAGAAAATCTATCTGAGCATACCGATTTAAATAGACTGCATCACGGGTCGGCGCAGTCGGATCTTCCTCCATTATTTCTTTGGTGCAATGCCCGCCGGCACCGCCGCTATGATGACCAACATAAACTCTTTCCAAATAAAAATGATTTTCATCAAAATAATCCGGACGTCGCGGCGAACTTGCAAATTCCTGATAATTCGCGCCTTCCAGAATCCGGCGGCAATAGGGATTATTTTTCATCTGGACAACCGTATAATCGGCTATCCCCTGCAGTAATTTATCATTGAATTCGCGAGCCTCACAGATGGCTTTTCTTTCTTCGGCTGTTATCATGGTTTTCTCCTTTATCGTTCATATTTAGTATATAATAGCGCTATTTCATTATTCAGTTCAAACAAAAAACCCGCTTTAGAAAGCTAAAGGCGGGCGGATGCTAGAAAACCGTATACAACTTAAAACGGCTCGGCTTATTGGGGCAGAGCCTTATTCACCGACATCCACCCCATACGGAGGTATGACGTCGGCACTATTTTTAAAGTCGTGTGCGCACGACTAAGTTGTATTTATAAAGGGTTTTCTAGGCCCTCGGATTTATCCTTTTCTAGAGAACAAATCCTATTTTGAGATTAGTTTATTTTTTTGAATTAAGCAAGAAAATTATTGCAAAACAGGATAATTTCCGGCATTTTGAAAAAAATCCCGTAAAAATGCGGAAATATCCGGTTATTGCAACCAAAAGATATAAGCTGCCAAAGCCTATATGATTAAGAAAGGATAAGAAAATGGCATTTTGTTTTAATCACTTCAATTTTAACGTTACGAATCTGGAAACCAGCCTTGCCTTTTATGAGAAAGCACTGGGGTTAAAAGAAAACGGACGGATTGAGGCCGAAGACGGCGCTTATGTCATCGTTTATCTCGGCGACGGCAAAACCGGATTCCGGCTGGAACTGACCTGGCTGAAAGACCATCCGCAGAAATACGATTTGGGCGAGTGCGAATTTCACTTGGCAATAACGGCAGACAATTATCAGGAAGCATTGAAATTTCATCAGAAAAACGGCTGGGTTTGTTTTGTCAACGAGGCGATGGGAATTTATTTCATTGAGGATCCGGACGGTTATTGGATTGAAATTTTGCCGCCGCAAAAATAAATCGCAGCATAAATTCCGGAGGCTTTCCTTTGACGTCTGAAAATACAGAAAAAGCGGGGGCATTCCCCGCTCTATTTTTTCTGCTCCAATTGACATCAGCATACTAAAAGAAATAATATCGGATGCCGACGGTGAATTCCTGAATATTCTTCTTAAACGTATCGTCTTCCGGGAATACATAACGGTACATAGCGCGGATACCAATGTTATCGGTCGGGTTAAACTGTGCACCGAAACCGGCACGATAGGCGGTGCCTTCAAAATCTTCCATTTTTTTGTTCAGGTTACCGCCGTCCAATGTATATTTACCATATCCCACGGTCGTTAACAGCTCTACTACGCCGAGATTCAACGTATCTGAAACCAAATCTATGCCGTATGCCGCAGGTTTTGTTTTGCTGCCGCCGAAAGCATCGGTTGACGCATACTGCTGATAATATCCTTCTACGGATAAAAAGCCTAAAACTTTTACGCCGGCACTGACTGCGCCGCCGTTCAGGCTGTCAATATCGCCAAATCCGTTCGGCGTGGCGGAAACATAATCCAATCCAACATGCGGCGAAATAATAAAAGCATGGGCATTAAACGAAATCAGCATAGCGACAAGCGCCAAATATATTTTTTTCATTACAAGTTCCTTTTAACAGTTAATATATATTATATTTTTTCTTAGAAGAGCGGCAATTAAGACAACTCTTTTATTACAATGTCCCGGGAAGCCGCATCGTAAACGATTCCCAGTTTTCCCTTGCGAAATTCTTCGGCCGTTTTGCCAAAGACTTCATAACGCCAGCCTTTGAGAATCTGATTTTTAGCTTTTGGATTTTTGATGTATTCGCGCAGATTCTTTTCCGACGTTATCAATCGCGATACGACACCGCAGTCGTTACTTTTTATCTTCAGCAAAAGTTTCAGGACTTCACAAAGGGAATGCTGACTTGGCGGCAGAGTAACATCGCGTTCACGGTCTACACGTCCCAGTGTGCGGTCAAATTTGTCTTCGGTCAGCGATGCCAGAATTTCCGTCATTTCTTTAGCAAGGCGGCTTTTGGCAACATCCGGACGCACCCCGCGAACCCTTTTCATCTCTTCCATATCTTTCGGGAAGGCTGTCGCAATGTTTACCAGCGTTTCATCCTTGATAATATTCTGTCGGGAAACGTTGCGTTCTATCGCCATTTTTTCACGCCATTCCGCCAAAGCTTTCAACGCATTCAAGAATGACAAAGAGTGCCCATTGTGACGAATCCGCAGCCAAGCGTTTTCCGGATTTTGTTCATAATGCGCCGTATCGGCAAAATCTTCCATTTCTTCCGCAATCCAGCTTTCCCGTTTATTTTCTTTCAGATACGAGGCAATTTCGTTATAACATTTAATCAGATGCGTTACATCGCCCGCGGCATATTCCAACTGCTCGGCACTCAGCGGGCGCAGCTGCCAGTTGGTCAAACGGCAGGATTTATCCAGATCCACCCCGCAGTAGGCTCTAACCAGATTTTCATAACTGACACATTCGCCCAAACCGCAGGCCTGCGCCGCTATCTGGGTGTCAAAAACCGGCGTCGGCACCGCACCGGAAAGGTTGTACAGAATCTCAATATCCTGACGGCCGGAATGGAAAACTTTCAGCACTTTTTTATTTTGCAACAGGGCAAAGAAATCGCCGAAGTCCATATTTTCTGCCAACGGGTCTATCAAAAAAGCGCCGTCTTCATAACCGACCTGAATCAGGCAGGGAATGGGGAAAAATGTCTTTTCACGGATAAATTCGCAATCTATGGCTATAACTTTTTGTTTTTTTAATATCTTACAGGCGTCCTGCAGTTCTTGTGTCTTATCTATTAAATTCATTTGGGCGTTCCCTTGTCTTTTGGTTGCAGTTTACGGGGGATTGTTTAAGATTTTTTTAATTTTAGCTTGCATTTATGCCAATTTGGGATAAAAATGGCGGCATTGACGTTGAAACAATTTTTCAGGGGTACTTATGATTGAATACAGAACTCATACCTGCGGCGAACTGAGAACCGCCAACGCAGGCCAAAAGGTCAAGCTTTCGGGCTGGATTCACCGCAAACGCAATTTAGGCAATCTGTGCTTTGTCGATTTGCGCGACCACTACGGCATTACCCAGTGCGTAGTTGACAGCTCCAGCGATTTGTTTAAGAAGCTGGAAGATATCCGGGTGGAAAGCGTCATTACCGTTGACGGCGAGGTTGTGATGCGCGAGAGCGTCAATAAAAACATGCCGACCGGCGACATTGAGGTAAAAGTCAGCGATGTCGTTCTGCATTCCATGGCCGACGTTCTGCCGATACAGGTTTTCGGGGAAGACAACTCGCCGGAAGAGCTGCGCCTGAAGTATCGTTTTCTGGATTTGCGGCGCGAGAAAATCCACAACAATATCATTCTGCGCTGCAAAGTTATCAAACGCATGCGCGAGTTGATGAACGAGCAGGGGTTTCTGGAATATCAGACGCCGATTTTGACGGCTTCATCTCCGGAGGGCGCACGCGACTTTCTGGTTCCATCCCGCTTAAATCCGGGAAAGTTTTATGCTTTGCCGCAATCGCCGCAGCAATTTAAACAGCTGTTGATGGTTTCGGGCTTTGACAAATATTTTCAGATTGCACCGTGTTTCCGCGATGAAGATCCGCGTGCCGACCGCAGCCCGGGCGAATTTTACCAGCTGGATATGGAAATGTCTTTTGCCACGCAGGATGATGTGTTTGCGGTAATGGAAAAGACTATGGGTTCTATTTTCAACGAATTCGGCGAAGGAAAAAAAGTTGACCAGACGCCGTTTCAGCGTATTGCTTTTAAAGACGCCATGCTGAAATACGGCTCCGACAAGCCGGATTTACGCAATCCGTTGATTATTCAGGATGCAACCGCTTTCTTCAACAATTCCGGGTTCGGCGTTTATGATGGCAAGGCAGCCAACGGCGAGGGATTGCGTGCCATTGTTATCCCCGGCGCAGGAGAGAAACCGCGTTCGTTCTTTGACAAGCTGGACGGTTTTGCCAAAGAAGAAGGATTCGGCGGCATGGCATATGTCGCGCTGTCAGCAAACGGCGCCAAGGGGATTGCCAAATTTTTCTCTGAAGAAAAAATGGCTGAACTTAAAAATATGTTTGGGGTTAAGGACGGCGATGCGGTTGTCTTTATGGGCGGCAATAAAAAACTTATCAGCAAATTTGCAGGAAAAGTCCGCACAAAACTCGGCGAAGAGCTGGATTTGGTTGAGAAAGACGCGTTTCGCATCTGCTGGATTGTCGATTTTCCGTTTTACGAGGAAAACGAAGAAACAGGCGCAGTTGAATTTTCGCACAATCCGTTTTCCATGCCACAGGGCGGAATGGACGCGCTGCTGAACAAGAATCCGTTTGAGATACTGGCTTATCAGTACGACATGGTCTGCAACGGCGTGGAATTGGCTTCCGGCGCAGTCCGAAACCACAAACCGGAAATCATGTACAAGGCATTTGAACTGGCGGGATATGACCACAGCGTCGTGGACAACAAATTCGGCGGTATGATTAACGCATTCAAGTACGGCGCGCCGCCGCACGCAGGATGCGCTCCGGGGATTGACCGCACGGTCATGCTGCTTTTGGACGAACCGATTATCCGCGATGTCATCCTGTTTCCGTTAAACGGCAAAGCGCAGGATTTGCTGATGCAGGCGCCGAATACGGTTTCCGAGCAGCAGTTGAAAGACTTGCATCTGGATATCAAGTCCGACGCATTGGCCTAATATAGCAGACGGCGGCAACCAGACGGCTGCCGCCTTTTCTTTTCTCAGGTGTTTAAAATGCGCTACGGCATCTCTCCGGAAACATATATAGCAAAAGTCTCCGCGGCGGTTATTTGGTTCTGTTTCACTGCCTTTTCTTTATATATTGCCCCGTTTCATGAAATATGGGCTGACGAAGTTCAGGCTTTTTTGATTGCACGCGATGCCAGTTTCAGCGAAATTTTGACAGTTATCCCGCATCAGGAGGGGCAGCCGGTATTATGGCATTTACTGCTGAAATTGCTTATTGCCATATTTGGCGAAGAATTAAACATTACCTATGTTTCAATTGCGGTTATGTCCATAACGGTCGGTATATTTTTATTCTGCTGCCGGGTTCCGTTGATTTATAAAATACTGTTGCCGTTCGGGCATTATTTCCTTTACCAGTACAATATCATTTCACGCAACTACTGTCTGGCATATCTGGCAATGGTTTTGCTTGCCGTGCTTTATGAAAAGAGGCATCGGTATATTTGGAGATATGCACTATCATTGCTGCTGTTTGCAGAATCTGCCGCTTTTTTGGCACCAGTTGCCGCTGTTCTCGGGCTGTTTTGGTTTTCGGAAGCCTATCGGCGGACTTCGGGAAAGCCGTTTCAATATATTGCCCCTATGTGTCTGTTGGGCGGATGCGGCTTGCTTATGCTATGGCAGATCCTGCCGGTCAATATGGTGCAGTACAATATGCGAATCGAGCATATTGAAAATTATCCATACAATGTGCTGGCTCATTTTCCCGAAGCATTTTTTGCCGGTGAAAATACGATGCTGAATCTGACTTTTTTGTTTATCACCGCTTTTTATGCGGTAAAAACGGCAATGAGCACATCTTTTTATGTTAATATGCGGAATAATTTGCCGGTCGTATTGCGTTTTACAACAGTTTGGAGCGTTTTCATTGCCGCTTATTTTGCTGTCCGCCCGATGTACTATCACCAAGGGCTTATATGGGGACTTTTTCTCTGTTCGGTTTATATGTTTTTTCCGAACTATGCCCAAAGCAGAAAGCATTATTTGTTTCTGGCATGTGCCGTTATGCAGATATACTGGAGTGCCGTTTCTGCCGATTATGAGATAAAACACCCCTACTCTTCGCAGAATCAGGTTTTGGGAATGCTGGCCAAACATAACGTTTTCGAAAATCCCGAAGCAAAAGTTCAGGCTGTCGGCTTTCACACTCTGCCTCTGCAATTAATTCTCGGCAGAGATAAATTATATATTGCAGACAAAGCTCCGATGTACTGGCTCTGGACCGAAGAAGACATGGCCGTTAAAGGCGACAATATGCAGGAGCTTATTGACCGCCATCATGATATTGCCGTTATAGACGAAGACGATGCTGCGGGAGCCGATTTCAGCTATTATGAAAATCAGGCCGAATTTAACGGCTACAAAATCCCGGCAGCCGCCGTTTATAAGGGATATCTTTTTTATGAGCAGGGAGTGCGCCTTTTTATCCGCAAAATGGGCACAGGTCCCAAAGTCAAGCCGGATATGGAAAAGAAAAAACAGGACAAAGATAGAATTAATCAGGACAACAGACTGCTAAATAATTATTAATTTTAAATTAAAAAAACTCTTTACAAATAAAAATATTGCGGTATACATTGGTACGAATAACAGAGAGGGCTAACGGCATGCCTTCCTGTTATGTGTGAATCCAACTTAAATTTTTGAAAGGGATTGAAATGCCTAAATTAAAAACGAAAAGTTCGGCGAAAAAGCGCTTCAGCGTTACCGGAACCGGCAAGCTGAAAAGAAATTTTGCGAAAAAGAGACACTGCCTCTTCTGCAAAACCCAGAAAATGAAAAGACAAGCCCGCGGCACGACTTTGCTTTCAGAAGTCGATGTCCAGATTGTTAAGAAATTTTTACCTTATTTGTAGTTGTAGGAGGATATGTAAATGTCTCGTGTAAAAAGAGGTGTTACGGCTCATGCCCGTCATAAAAAAATTTTGGATATGGCGAAAGGCTACAGAGGCCGCAATAAAAACGTTTTCAGAGTAGCTGTTGAAAAAGTTGAAAAAGGTTTGCAGTATGCTTACCGTGACAGAAGAGCGAAGAAAAGAAATTTCCGTTCTTTGTGGATTCAGCGTATCAATGCTGCTACGCGCTTGAATGATATGACTTATTCTCGATTTATCAGCGGGCTCAACAAGGCAGGTATTGAGCTTGACCGTAAAGTGCTGGCTGATATCGCTTACAGAGAGCCCCAAGCTTTTGCTAAGTTAGTAGAAACTGCCAAAGCGGCTCTGGCTAAATAATTTTTAGATTTAGTATAGTTTATATCAGATAGGAAAGAGTCGTCTTGGGCAACCAAGAGGACTCTTTTATATTTAAAATTGTTATGAACTTCCGCGGCATTTTTTACGGCAGCGGAAAAAAGACAAACAACAGCCGGCCTTTGGGAGCGGCAAAAGGGAGATTTGAGGAAACACTCCTGTTGTTTCTGGGAAATACCCTTCTTATAAGGTGAACAAATGAGTGATATTGAAGTTATAAAAACAAGCCTGTTGGAACAGATTGCCAATGCAGAAGACGCAAAAGCCCTTGACGAGGCAAGAGTTGCGGCATTAGGCAAAAAAGGACAGATTACCGAACTGTTAAAAACACTGGGCAGCATGCCGATGGAAGAAAGAGTTTCTTTCGGAAAGAAGATTAATGTTGTCAAAGCGGAAATTGAAGCAAAAATTACCGAAAAAAAACAGGAATTGGAAACCAAACAGCTGAATGAAAAACTGAAAAAGGAAGTTATTGACGTTACCCTTCCCTGCCGGCCGGAAACGCAAGGACGAATCCATCCGGTTTCCAAAGTTTATGAAGAAATTGTCGCTATTTTTGCCCAAATGGGATTTGAAGTGGCTGAAGGCCCGGACATTGAAGACCAGTTCCATAACTTTAACGCACTCAATATGCCGCCGAACCACCCTGCCCGCCAAATGCAGGACACGTTCTACATCAATAATGATGCTAATAAGGAATTTGATATGGACTCTGCTTATGTGGTCAGGACGCATACGTCCGGTGTACAAATCCGTACCATGGAAAAGAAGCAGCCGCCAATCCGCATTATAGCGCCGGGCAGAACATACCGTTCCGACTATGATGCGACGCACACGCCGATGTTCCATCAGGTAGAAGGTTTGGTTATTGACAAGAAAACGACTATGGCCGATTTAAAGGGCTGCCTGTATGATTTTATGAAAGAATTTTTTGAAGTTGACGAACTGCCTATCCGATTTCGCCCGTCGTTCTTCCCGTTTACGGAACCGTCTGCCGAAGTTGATATCGGCTGCCTCAAGACTAAAACCGATTTAATTATCGGAGCAGGAACAGACTGGCTGGAAGTTTTGGGGTGCGGCATGGTACATCCGAATGTCCTACGCGCTGGAGACATCGACCCAGATGAATATCAGGGATTTGCCTTCGGGGTCGGCATTGACAGGCTTGCGATGTTAAAATACGGCATTCCGGATTTGAGGACTTTCTTTGAATCTGACGTACGCTGGATTAAAAATTACGGATTTACCCCGCTCGACTTTTCATCAATGACAAGCGGACTGAGCAACAACGGAGGACTGGCACGATGAAATTTACATTATCCTGGTTAAAAGAACATCTGGATACAACAGCAGGCGTTGACGAAATCAGCGAAACACTGACTCGCATCGGCCTTGAAGTCGAGGAGGTCGTTAATCCGGCTGCTGCACTGGATGGCTTTATCACGGCACGCATTGACAAAGTTGACATGCATCCGGATTCCGACCATCTGCACATATTAGCCGTCAATACAGGCAAGGAAACACTGCAAGTCGTCTGCGGCGCGCCAAACGTCCATGAAGGGCTGGTTGGCATTTATGCTCCGACCGGAGCACTGATTCCTGCATACGGAGAACGCTTAAAAGTTGCAAAAATCCGCGGCGTGGAAAGCATGGGCATGATGTGCTCGGAAAAAGAATTACTTGTTGGCGACGACCATAACGGCATTATCGAGCTGCCGGCAGAGACCAAGGCCGGCATTCCGGCGGCGGAAGTTTTGAATATTGATCCGGTTTTTGAAGTTTCGATAACCCCAAACCGCGCCGAATGTTTAGGCGTACGGGGAATTGCCCGGGATTTGACCGCTGCGGGGCTCGGCAGGCTGAAACCGTTGGATATTCCTGCAATCAGAGGAACGTTCAAAAGCCCGGTTAAAGTAACTGTTTCATGCCCTGAAGCCTGCCCGACATATACGGCACGCTACATCAGAAACGTCAACAACAAAGCGGAGACGCCAAAGTGGATGAAAGACCGTCTGACGGCTATCGGGCTGCGTCCTATTTCCGCCCTGGTGGATATTACCAATTATATCAACTATGATTTAGCACGTCCGCTGCACGTTTTTGATGCAGACAAGCTTAAAGGCGACATCCAGGTCAGGATGGCTCATGACGGTGAAGAATTTCTGGCACTGAACGAAAAAAGCTATATGCTGGACAACAAAGCACTCGGCATTTGCGACGACGAAGGCGTACAGTGCCTTGGCGGCATCATGGGCGGATTAAACAAAGGCAGCTATGAAGACACAAAGAACGTTCTGCTGGAGTGTGCATTGTTTACGCCGGCCTGCATTGCCAGAACCGGACGCAAGCTTCAGCTTGACTCCGATTCACGTGCCCGGTACGAACGCTGGGTTGACCCGATGTCAAATATCAGCGGTAACAATTATGCCACGAAAATGATTTTGGATATCTGCGGCGGCGAAGCTTCGGAGATGGAAATTGCCGGAGAAGAAAAATCTGTCGCCAAACCGGTATATCTGCGGCCGGAACGAATGAAAACTTTTATCGGTATGGAGGTTGCCAAAGAAACTTGTGAAGAAATTCTCCACAATCTCGGATTTGAAATCAGCGAAGAAAACGGCAATATCAAGGCGATTTCTCCGTCATGGCGCGGCGATATTGAATGCGAGCAGGATTTGATTGAAGAGGTCGTACGGATGATTGGGCTTGACAACATTCCGGCAACTTCAATGAAAACGGCCGAATTTCCGAAACCGGTTTTAACACCATTGCAGAATAATATTGTCATGGCCAAGCATGAGCTTGCTTCACGCGGCATGTACGAAACGGTTACATTCAGCTTTACCGACAGCAACATTGCAAAATATTTCCGCAGAAGGCCGGAAGCGGTATTTATTCAAAATCCGATTATCAATGAGCTTGACGAAATGCGGCCGTCACTGTTGCCGAATCTGCTTATCGGCGCCAAAAACAATATTGCGCGCGGATACGGCAATTTGGCATTGTTTGAGGCAGCACCCGAATTTTTCGGCCGTAATCCCGGCGAACAGCGGGCTATGGCTTCCGGCATCCGGGTCGGAAAGACCGCGAAAAAGGACTGGACAAACTCCATGCGCGCTTATGACGTATTTGACGTCAAGGCTGACGCGCTGGCAGTTATTGCCGCGGCGAAAGGCCCGATTGAGGCACCACAGATTACGACCGACGCACCGTCTTACTACCACCCGGGGCGCAGCGGCGTTATTCGACTCGGCAAAAACGTCCTCGCGTATTTTGGTGAACTGCATCCGGCGATTCTCAAAGCGCTTGACATCAAAACCAATGTTATGGCTTTTGAGGTTTTCCTTGACAATATTCCGCTGCCGAGGGATGCAAAATCCAAAGCTAAAAAGAAGCTGGAACTTTCTCCTTTGCAAGCAGTTGACAAGGATTTGGCATTCGTCGTTGCCCGTAACGTTTCGGCCGTCAGCATAGCGGCGGCTGCTAAAAATGCAGACCGCAGCAATATTGCCGATGTACGGATTTTTGATGTTTACGAAGGCGAGAATCTGCCCGAAGACAAGAAATCCGTTGCTATCAGCGTTACGTTCCAGCCGAAAGACAAGACCTATACCGATGCCGAACTGGAAGCATTGATGAACAAGGTCATTCTGGAAGTCGGCAAAAAGACTGGTGCAGTTTTGCGATAGACCGTCTTTTAATAATCGGTATAAAGACAGCCGCCGGATTATTCCGACGGCTGTTGTTGTAATCTGAAGAATTACTGTCTGGGTCGCCAGGCTGTTTTTGGGAGATTTTGTCTTTGAATGAAATTTCTTATATTGTCCCTTGCGACTTTTTATTTTGCTTTTTTGGCAAATAGATATTATCGGGCAGTTGCTCTTCAGAAAACACAGTATTTTTGAAAACAAACATAATTCCCCCGCTTTCGCAGGGGATTACATTTTTGTGCCCGGAAAAGTTACTGCTGCAGATACTTCAGCGTTACGCCGTCGCCTTTCAGCTCAAGTTCTTTCCCTTTCAAACTATAGGTTCTGACCTTGTCCAGATTTTGAAAATAAGCATGTTCCTTTTTCATCTCGTCTTCAGGGCCGGCCATCATTGTAGATGCGACAGGACCAAATTTAATGTTATCCTTTTCTGCCTTGTAAGTACCGAAATAATTATTCAAGGCTTTTCCGTAAAAACGATCTTCCTTAGCATCAAAAGACAATGTGATATTTTTATCCGTTGCCAGTGTGAAGTTTTTCCCTTTCAATGATGCGGGGTCAGCCTCCGAACAGGCATTCAGCATAAACACGGCAGCCAGCGCCAGCAGTATTTTTTTCATATTTCTCTCCTTAATAAAATCATGACACGACTACTATATATGACAAACAAATCCGGTTATCAACAAAATTCTCGACATATATTAATTTCTGCCAGAGGAAAACGCATTTTATTGAAATTATTTATTGACTTTTTAATATGTATTAATTATTATATATATTGTACATGATACATATTTTGGAGTCTATTTATATGAAAGCATTTTTTACCTTATTATTGTTTTTAACGGGAACAGCGGCAGAAGCTTTGGCTAATCCGGCCTGCATCGTTTGTACCGTTGCAATCGGCGCTTCGCTGGAAATTTCCCGCAAGCTCGGCATCAGCGACGACATTGTCGGTTTATGGACAGGCGCGCTGTTTTCTCTGCTCGGATATTGGACTATCCTCTGGTTTGAAAAAAAAGGGTGGTACTTTGCAGGGCGCAATGCAATTCTTATGCTTGCCTGTATTGCATCTTCCGGCTTTGTTTATTTGGGGCTGCTGCCATACACCCCGAAAATTATCGGCTTTTTATATATTGATACATTTCTTTTATCAGCATTAATCGGAGCATTTCTGTATATTGCATCGCAAAAACTGTATCAATATATGAAAAACAAAAACGGCGGACATGCACATTTTCCGTTTGAAAAAGCGGTATTTCCGGTTGTTTTGCTGTTCGCGGCCAGCGTTATTTTAACATATTATCCATTATAATTTATCAAGGAGACAAATGATGAAAAAAGCAGAAAACGTCAAAGAATTCGTGGAACGGATTGACGCGACGAAGAAAGTTAATCCGAAAGACCTGTCTTCGGATCAGGATTTGACAATTGCGATTATGAACCTGATTTCGATTGAGGAACATCTGGTCTTTTCCGGCGCAA